>Ga0210040_10000613_pt1 | contig 58858 bp, 44 predicted proteins | sample CryGeyCG12114_NA_FD_185462 | JGI IMG/M metagenome (GOLD analysis project Ga0210040, IMG submission 185462) | Groundwater microbial communities from aquifer - Crystal Geyser CG19_WC_8/21/14_NA (SPAdes) (version 2) | ecosystem: Environmental > Aquatic > Deep subsurface > Groundwater | place: USA...
TTCAGAAGCACCCCACAAGCCTCACATCAAGCCTTGCAGCGGCCTTAGATGTTGCAGAAGCCGCGTCGAACGTCTTGGCGTGGTATGATTCGTGGGTGCATGCAATAGCAGCTGTGCGGAAGCCGTTGTTGATCTTGCATTGGAACGGAGAACCGAAAGCGCAGATGCCACTTCGAGTCTGGAGCTCTCAGAGAGTGGGCCAGGGCATTGGCGAGGATGAGCATCATGTATGTCTCCTGCGATACACGCTCGAAACATATCTGTTTCCTTAAGCAAGGATATTGGTTTGCCACAGCGATGTAACTTATGACTGTACAACTATGTGCCATGAATGGTCAAGCTATCTGGACCCTAACCGGTGTCACTTTGTTGACTTTGTTGTGAACGTGTCCGTTATCCCGTAACATTCTCGAAATTGTGGCCATCGGGTCACTGAACAGCGCTGCCAGACGAAACTGTGGTGAGCTCCGAGCACCTTTTGGCAGCACGTGCGCTAGCCCGCTGTACAGGCACTTCTAGGCCGAGGCACGTCAAACATTCGGCGATACGGGTCGCCAGTCTCCGCTACCGCGCATGAACTCCGTTTCGTAGACGAGTGCATCTTCGATAGAGTCTCGAGGGTTGTGTTGACCTTACGAACAGTAACACCTTGGGACCTATCGACATTGAGTAGAAATCGAGCCAGCTTGCTATTCCTACTACAGAGATACTTCCAACGACACCGCATCTTCACCATCCACACTACTTCCTGCCGATCCTCGTCGCACGCCTCGACATGCGACTTCGATCCGATTCAGACTCCCCGCTCCCATAGTTCTCTCCCAGTGACAGACGTCCACCTCCCCGCCCGACCGGCGTCATGTCTGACTCAGTAGGGATGTCTCCCTTGAACCCTTTGACCACCTTCCACGGCTAACCTCTGCCTACAGACCGCGTCTTCGTCCACGCCCTTGCCACGGTCCGCCGCCTGCCCCGAACTGGCTCCTCGCGCCCGCCACCGGCCTCCCGCCTTCGGCTCTACGGCCTTTACAAGCAGTCCATGGAGGGAGACGTTCTGGCCATCCTCCCACGTCCCACTCTGCCCGTTACCAGCCCCGATCCCAATAACCCAAACACCAACAACACCGTGCATAGATACGCCTCCCGGGACCTGCGTACCCGCGAAGCCCAAGCCGAGATTGAGAAATGGGATGCCTGGAATGCATGCGCTGGCGTGGGCCGCACAGAGGCGAAGAGACAGTATATCAGTACTCTGATCGAGACGATGAAGGAATATGCGAGCGGGACAGCAGAGAGCAGGGAGTTAGTGAGCGAATTGGAATTTGTATGGAACCAGATACGGGAGCAGAGCGGAAGTGAACCTGATCACAATAGTGGAAGTAGTGGGAGTGGTGACAAGGAATCCTCCTCAAGGAAATTGGAACGGGCGGGAATGAGACTGGGACGCACCCAGAGCGCAGTGAATAGTATGGATTTCGACAGTAAGAGACCGAGCATTGGCTCGAGTGGTGATCAGCTTGGTGGCGTGGGATTCAGCCAGAGCAGGCAGGAAAGCGCGACGCAGAAGAGGTTGAAGAGGACGGAGAGCGGGTTGAGAATGCTTAGCCCCGTGTCGCAAGGGGACTCTGCCTCGATTGTTGAACCTGTGGATGCTGAGGAGGAGCATGGAAGTGGTGACGAAGATAGGGATCTGGACACAGCGCCTACCTCTCCTCGTGCGCAGCGGAATCAGCAATCGACGGCGGCCAATGTGCTACCTCCTCCGGGCCGAGACGAACCAAATTCGTCATTGGCCGCATGGCAGCGCAATCTGGATGAGCATTTACATGCGCTCAAGACGGAGATTGCGGCCCTGCGAGAGCAGTTGTCAGCGAACCAACTTCTCTCATCGAGCACATATTCTGTGGGCGCGGCATACTACACCATGTCCATGAGGCAAAGAATGGTACACCGAGCAAAGCTGTTCACAAGAACATATACAGCATTCTTTATCAAGCAGTTGTTTGTACAATTTGGGATGTTAGCGCTTGTCCTAGTGTGGGGACGGTTCCAAGGTGACTTAAGGATCGAAGCATGGGTCAAAGATGCTTCGATCAGAATCAAGAAGAAGCTGCAAAGCGTTTTTGGACGTGTGGCTTTTTGGCTGATTGATCTGCTGGGTCGAGATGGGAGGCTGGGCTTCTTGGGGAGGATACTGAGAATACACTAGACTTTGCCATGTTGGTTTTCAAATCTAAAAGCACGGAGACATTTGACTACGATATGGACGAGTTTATGGGATATTTAGGTTATGTGAGAAATGTCAGTCATGCTACAAGGTCGATTTTTCGCTTGGACGACGTCGCAACAAGACCTTCTGCAGGCAATTGCACGGTACAGGGTAACGTTGTTGTACAAGACGATTGCCCACCCAGCAACACAAGCTGCGGCATTGCCTAAGCCATTCTCCCTTAATCTACAGACTCCACAAGTATTCGTAGATGCACGGCTGCTCTTTTACCACGGCTGGATGACCCTGTCGTTCCTCACGATCTTGCCCACATCTTCGTCTCTCTCCCCCTGCACTACATCTCTAATGAACTCCCTACCGATGTGGGGCTCGAGAGCGCCCATCTGACGCAGTTTGTCCGGTCCGATACCACCAAGCCCAGTAGCTAAGAAACCTGGCGAGACAGCCCATACCTTTACTCCATCGTTCTTCAGCAGCCGCGCCCACTCGCGCATCAGCATATTTAGTCCTGTCTTCGAGCTGCGGTAAGTAGTGATTGGATTGAGACCGGCTGGCTTCGGCCAGCCGGCCTCTGGGCTAGCGTTGATGCGTTTGACGGGCGGTGGCATGTCTGGTGCAATTGTTTCATGCATACTTGATGTTCCGCTTGTTACGAACATGAGTCGAGGGTTGGATGCCTTGAGGAGAAGGGGCACAGCGTGATGGGTGAGGACGTGGGTACCACTGACGTTGACATCCCAGCTCTTGTTGAACGCATCGCGGATGCTCATATTACCGCTTGCGATCTGCGGGTCAAAGCTTGCGCCGCCATTGTTGATGAGGACATCGAGTTGGCCATGTTTGGAAGTAATCTCCTGGACGGCCTTCTCGATAGAGTCGTCGGATTCGAGGTCGATCTGGAGTGTGCTCAGGGTACTGGATGTCTGGAACTCGGACTGAAGCTGTTTGATGGCGTCTTCACCTTTGCTTCTTGTGCGACACCCAACTATTATCTCGTAGGGCGTTGAGGTCTTGGCCAGAGCCCTAACTGCTTCGAGGCCAAGGCCAGCATTGCCGCCTGTAATAAGGATGATCTGCTTGTCGGATGTCATGTCGTGCTTCTATTGGATCTTTTCGTCGAATGTGCATAGTGTGCAGAGTATCTGGCACCAGGGTTTCTTTATACTCTTCTTATTGCTAGAGCTTGCTGAGTCTTCGGAGCGGAATTTGGGCTTGTCGGGCTTAAGGTTGCTGGGTACCGAATTTCCGGATTGGGAAGCAACCTGCAATGCATGACGTTAATAAGGCTTCGAAGCACGTGACTTTTGCAGCATGGGTTAACCACAACGGTGTCAACATCCTCTTTCATGCAGATTAAAAGGCCGGACCTCGAGCTTGGTACATCTTTGTCAGCGCTTGTTGAGCTCGGTACATCGTGACCGCTTTTTCGGCGCAAAAACCTGCGGATAGCGATTTCAGCAGGTGACGATCCCATCGCGCAAAGCAGGGTAAGAGATTGACCTCCTCGAGGCTTCGCCAACGGCCGGCATGGCAGAACGCACGTGCAAAGGGCAGCCATGAGTCGTTGCATTTTGTAGTAATACCTGATGACGAGCTCTCAAGGAGGGCCCCGTGGTGGATCGTTGACTTGCGCGGCAAAATAATCCACCGCTGCAAGGTAGCCATGGATTCCAAGTCCACAAATCACAGCCTCAGCCACGTCGCTAAGATGGCTGTGCTGACGGAATTCCTCCCTTTTGTACACGTTCGTGATATGCACCTCAACGAACGGAATGTTCACGCCAAGCAATGCATCGCGAATAGCAACACTGGTGTGAGTATATGCTCCAGCGTTGATGACCAGACCTTTGATGTTCAGATTGCCATTGGAAGTATGCAAGAAGTCAAGGATTGCGCCCTCGCTATTGGATTGGAAGGAGGCTAGCGCGAGGTTGTGAGACGAGCAGCGCTGTTGTATCAAAGATTCCAATTGCGCCAGGGTTCTCGTGCCGTACTTCGCGGGCTCACGGGCGCCAAGGAGATTCAGATTCGGGCCATTGACAAGGAGTAAGGTTGGTTGGGAGGGAAGATGAGGACTAGACTCGGTCGAGCTTGCGTGCTGTTCTGTAGCCATATTAGGCGATATTCTCATATACAAGATCGTAGTTGTTGGTGGAAAATTGACTGGACACCTAGCTAGAAGCTTCAAACTGTGCTGGGCTAGATGGTATGGGATACTGTTTGCCTGCACCAGGAATGGCACCCAAGCAAAGTAAAAGAATCGGCCGCGAGTTGCTGGCACATTTTGTATGTTGTAGGTGTCAGCGGCAGATGCTCAGGGTTCACTACTACTCGACCTTGCCATGGAAAAGGACTTATCCGGAAACAGCTTTGTTTTACCTTCAACACAGCGCTTCGGCAGAAAGCTCGCGTGAGCTGTCTAGAAAAGTCCTGAAGGAGATCGCAGGCATGGCGACCATTCGCTGATCGATGTCGCACTCAAGAGCCTGCTCTCGAGGCACTGAAGGCAAGAAGCACCCCCAGACGCCGCGCGATCAACGTGGCTTAGGCTTGGCGTCATGATAGATCGCAGACTTCAGAATACCACGCAACTTTATAGTCGTCGAGTATAAACTTCGAGGAGACGATACTACCTTAAATTCAGTATAGCAATAGCAGCTGGTCATGAGCCTATATATACGAAGTTTAACGTAAATCATCCGTGTATGTATTGTAATATCAACGGTTGAAGTCAAGTAGTATTCTGAAGTATGCCATCTATCATGACGTTAAGCCTAAGGCCGGCACTACGGTGAAAATTCAAGCCAAAAGTGCTTGAGTGCCGGCCGCCTGAGACAACTCTGGCGAGAAGCTTATCGATAGACTGATAGTTGATAAGGGAAAATGTCCGAACACTGGCAGCTGAGAGGCACGAATCTGTAGAACACGTGCGCTGGCAATTCTGGTTCACAGTGTGCGGTAGTCTTCGACAGTGCCTTACCTCAATGCTCACGCTGAACGAGTCACTGTAGACTTTCCGCAGCAAATATGGCTCTAGCAACTGAAGAAAAGCCCGTCCACACAATCCTCCTGGATGCCTCGCCGATTCTGCTTAACACGCCGTCGATCTCCACCCTGAAAGCAACATGCACCACCCTCGTAACGACAGCAGCTGTGGTATCTGAAATAAGAGGCGAGGAAGCGAGGACAAGATTTGAGACGCTCTACAAGCCATTCGTCGAAGTTCGGAGCCCCAAGCCCGAGAGTGTGAAGTTTGCTCGTGATTTTGCGCGTCGCACTGGAGACCTCGCTGTTCTGAGTGAGACTGATGTTGAGCTCCTTGCTCTCGCGTATGACCTGGAATGTGAAAGAAATGGTGGAGACTGGAGGTTAAGGAACACTCCAGGACAGAAGAGGGTGAACGGCCGTCCGCCTGTCAAAGAGGACCCCAAAACAGACAGTCAAGTACCCCAGGACAAGGATTCTCTCGTAGAAGACGTCACCCAGACACTACAGCACGCAACTATCCGTTCAAGCGAAGTGGACGCGAAAACAGAAGGAGAGAATGACACACAGACTGAATCCGAAGAAGGTCAGGAACTTGCTGGGAACGACGAGATAGTACCTGAGCCGGCGGAAGACGAGTCGGCGGATTCGGACGATGGCTGGATCACACCCTCGAATATCAAGCGCAAACAGGCTAAGGACGAAGGAGGAGCAGATACCAGCAAGCCACTACAAAAGACCCTACAAGTCGCTACGATGACAGGCGATTTTGCCATGCAGAATGTTCTGCTCCAGATAAACCTCAATCTCCTCAGCACGAAGACATGCAAAAGAATATCCAACATCAAGCAGACCATCTTCCGATGCCATGCCTGCTTTCAGACTACCAGAGATATGACCAAGCAATTTTGCCCTCGATGTGGTAAACCGACACTGACACGAGTCAGCTGTACCACCAACGACAAGGGTGAGGTGAAACTGCACCTCAAGTCCAACTTCCAGTGGAACAACCGTGGCAACATCTACTCGATCCCGAAGCCAACGGCAGGCAATGCGAACCAGAAATGGAAGGGGCCAAAAACAGGAGGTGGACAAAGTGGGTGGGGAAACGATCTGATATTGGCAGAAGACCAGAAGGAGTATCTGCGTGCTGTGAATGGCCAGAAGAGATCGAAGCAGAAAGATCTGATGGACGAAGATAGTCTGCCCAGCATCCTGACGGGTGATCGATCGCGGAATGGAAGGATACAAGTTGGTGCTGGGAGGACTATAAATTCGAGGAAGAGGTAACGAAGCAGAGCCCAACCGATTATCGTCTCGTGCCCTAATTGTCCCGTTCCTCATTCTCATCTTGCTTGTCTAGCGCTTGTCGGCCATGTTTTATTGTCCTGCCGTACCTCTGGCTTATGGTATCTATGCGTTCGTGGTCGTGGGTGGTCTTTTGGGTATCAATGCCTTATGAGAACGCCTTGACCTTCCACAACCCCACAAATCATGTTGTATCGAAGGAAAGCAAGTTTCAGATCATGACTTCGCAGCAGTTTTGTTCTCTGCTCGTCCGTCAGTGCTTGGTCATTACATGATGTTTGCTGCTTACCTTGCTGCGTCAGTAGCAGCCCGTATCTCTTCTTCAGTGTGACTCTATGTCTGTATCACCGTCAGCTTTGCTTCCACTTCTGTCTCCCTAACTCGTGCGCACCTGCTGTACTTATCGTCTGGCGAAAACCTTGCCGGATGGGCAGATTTGGTGACCACACCATCCATTACCTTCTTGAGCGTATAGATGCGCTTGCCCGTGTTCGGGTCTTCATTGTACATCAAATGCATCGTAAGGGACTAGCAATATTGACGGAGTGAGGCAGCAATCGGAAGTGTTTATTGCAGATACAGTAACTTACATTCAATGGCAGCGCAGACATCCTCATAAATTTGTTTGGCTTCGCTGGAAAATGTGCTCCTCTGATTGGGGCGTTCTGGGCCCGCTGTGGCTCTCGGTTGGCTGAAAAGTTTCGCTAAAACTTGCAGCAAGTCCAACTCCTTCGAGAATTCATCGATTCTCCAACGCACAACTCGCTACAACCATGCACACCTTCCTCGATCACCTATCTGACCTTTGTATCGTGGAGAAGAGCACGAACGGCTGCCACCGTGCATCCCCCATGTCAAATGAACGTTTGCTCTTCATGCATGTTTGTCAGCTCTGAATCGGTAGTTGTCACCTCACTGTTCGCTTCCACCCAACGCTAAAGCCGCACCCATTGCTGATTGCTCACTCACCTGCAGCGAGCTCTTTTGGGCAATTTCTTATGCCGGAAGAGAAATTCCGATCGTGAAGGATGACTTGAGTTGCTTCCATATCAAACGTCACAATACTAGGCAAACACCCCCATACAGGTGCGGCGAGTGGAATTGACACAACATCTAGGACAAAGGTAAGCACACCTCTTAACACCTGTTACTCTTCATGATGACTCTATGAAATGGCTTTAAGTGGTTGGCACTTTGATTTCAGCTGCCACTGATGAAGCATTTCTGTATTAGACTACAACGGTATCTGATTGAACTTCTACATCACCCCAGTACAAGAGCCCACCAGGCGACTGCTGTTGACAATGCAATATTAGGCTAGATCCTGATAATCATGTCTCAAATCACCGTCCATCCTCGTCGACCCGCGCAAAAGACCAATGGCAGCCGCCAGAAGAGGAGTGCTGGACCGCGGCGACCTGACTACAACGCCATCCACCGCAATCTACTGCCCGTCGCCGTTCATCCACTGCCCACTCTCATTCCGCATAATCCACTGTCCCTCGTTACGATTGCCCTCTCCTATCTGATCCAGGTACTCGCTCCTCCGAAACGCACTACCTACAGGGGCTACTTCTCCTCTTCGACTTCGTCCATCCACATCACAGATGAAGAAACCCAGCGGGCACTTTGGGAACAAGGGTTCTTTGGGCGCGGGAGCTTGAGCAGAAGTGAGCCTACATGGCTCGAAAACCAGAAGATGGTCGGCATTACAGCTGAGGAGAACACCGATAAAAGAAGGCGTGAGCGGAGGCAGTTTAAGATCGAAAGGGCGAAAACTGAGCAAGCTGAGATCGAGGAGGAGCTGGGCATGTCACCCACCGCACAGACACCCGATTCAGCGCCTATGATTGCAGAAAGGGTACGAAGTGGAGCAGACCACGTCAAGACGAATGAAGCCAATCTGGATGCAATTGCGAGTGTTCTGAATAGCACGCAACCCCGTCGTCAGTCCTCGGATATTTCGAAAGGAAATGTAGTGCCTCCATCAGCGTTAAAGGTGTTAGATCCGAAGGATGACGCAGAGTTGCTATCGGCACAGGATGGGCACATCCCGCTACCTACCTCGGCAGCAAGCCAACCAAATGGTCATATTGAGGGCTTCGAGGAGTGGAAGAAAACAATTGACCTCACCGGCCTTCCCACACCGCCTCCAACCAGCACTTCCTCTGAGGCGAGTCAGCCAGAACCTCTTTCTCGACCCACCAAACGACTTCAACGCCAGAAGACTGTTCGCTTCTCACCTACTATCGAAGCCCGCGAATTTGACCTCAGCTCTCCCGTCATCTCACCCATCAAAGCCCCTGGGTCGTCGCCTACAGATACTCCGATCGAGGAGAACAAAGGTCTCGGGGCAGCTATTACCACTAGCTCAAGCTCGGCCTACACCGGAATCAACAATCAGGAGCACCTACAAGTCTCCCTCGAAGAAGCATTCTTTCTCTCCTTCTCGCTTGGCGTCCTCGACGTTTATCCCTCCCATGACTCATCAGAGCCCCTCCCACCAACAAGCCTGCTGAGCCTGTTCAGACGCCACAGCTATTTCCCAGCTCGAAGTCTAAGCATGCGGGAAGAGCCGGATGACCCATTCATGGTGTCTTATGCTGTATATCACCATTACCGCAGCATGGGCTGGGTAGTTAGGAGTGGCGTCAAATTTGGCGTGGATTACTTGCTGTACAACAGGGGTCCAGCGTTCAGTCATGCGGAATTTGCAGTGACTGTGTTGCCAAATTATACAGATGGACGTAAAGGGAAGGGCAAGAGCTGGTGGTGGTTACACGGCGTGAACAGAGTTCAAGCACAAGTTCACAAGAGTCTAATATTGTGCTATGTGGACATACCCAGCAGAGAGGCCCTGAAGGACGTGGCAGGCGATGATGGGAGCCTACATATCGGCCAGATGTTCTCGAAGTACAAGGTGCGAGATGTTAACCTGAGAAGGTGGACGCCGAACCGGAGTAGAGACTGAGCGGCGTGACCCTCATCTGAGAAGACTCCACATACCGCTGCTAGGTTGGAAACCGTGTAAGTGTAAATCTGCTGGTCTTCGGTCGGCCTATGCCATGGCTAGTGGCACAGCTGCCTTGATATAGTTATGACGTGGTCCCAGTCCCCAATGGTGTGAATATTCCACAAGGCACCTAACTCTTTTCCCGATGTTTCGAGTCCGCTCTGTCTCTTGTGTCCTGCTCTCAGTACGGACACGTAGTTTCTGTGCACCAGCGTGTTCTGAGTGATTTTGCCGGAGGCTGTTCCCGCGATGCACTAGTCTGCATATGGCGAAGACCTTGCCTCCCCTTACTGGGATGTTAGAACCTGGCGATGTCTTGATGCAGCTCTTCTGCCTTTATTATCTCCTTTCGCCGTCGTACCAACCTTTCTGTCAGCTTCCCCTCTCGCGCGTCTCAACATGTTCTCTCTGATGGCGTCTCCCAGCAAACCGAATCTGACTAGCAGGAGCTACACCTAGTTAGTTGCCCGTGGGCAGAGACATGCAAGGTGAGTCCAGGGTTCTAGGTTTTGGAATTGGTGCCGCTTCCCGCACACCCTCAGTCAGTACGTGATGCTATGATGATACTATATGACCTGATAGATAGCCATCCTTGTGGTGGTACTGTGTCGTGGGCCAGTCTTCTTGCTTGTTGAGATACTGGTAGATGATGGTCGAGTGGCTCTGATCGCAGCAAAAACTCATATAGTACTTCGATGGGAGGCTGAGTGGAAATCATGCTAATGCGTTTACACAGGGAACATGCGCTCACGAGGTGGTGGCTGCGTTCGGGGATGACGCTGCTATTGCTCAGTCCTCCCTGACCCAGAGACTGCACGACGTACGGGCCGCCTGATCTGGGCCTAAGCCAGCTGTACTGCGCAGAAGAACAAGGATGGACGGCACCTGAATCGTCTCTTCCCGGAAGGTTCTACGTATCATGCATATTGTTCACCTGAACAGAAGAAAGGCAGTCTTGGGATAGGGTGTCCCCTGTCAACAAGATTAGCCGTTCAGGATGTTGCACTGTGATGGCCACATCGTGTTTGGGTCGTACAAGAAACGAGCGAGATACGCCTTTTGAGAGCACAGCTAAAGCGGACGCATTTCAGCTGAGCACGCGATATGATGTTTGTCTAGCAGCGTTTGCAGGTCAGTCTACCCTTCGAGGTGTTTCTTATCTATCCTCCTTCGTGATGAGAACGGTGACCTGAAAAGGTGCTCTCCTAGCGGGAGTCTTCGTTGGTGGACCAAGCTTCTTCCTTGAGGAGATCTTAGGTTATGATTGTCGTGCTGGGTTCCGACAAGAGTGTGATGCTATGGTTGTCTTTACTTCGAGCCTTGGAATGATTGCTAACAGATGTCAAGCAGTCACGCAGCTGTTGAGTTCACCAGCCACTTGGTCCTTAAAGACGGCCTGAATACGCTATTCCGCACATAAGCACTGGCACGGTCAAATAGTTGTGTCCATTGTTCGCTACTTCATTCTACTCATGCTGGTAGCGAAAGTATGTATGGTGGCTGAAGAAGCATATGAATCTCCTTGAGTTTGCATGGCTGAATTCATCGTTGAACACCCTCATTGTCATCAAGGTTGTCAGTGCCCTTCCGTCTCCGTCGAGCTTTTGCAACCACTCTGCAAAGCACCTCACTACTTCTTGCTGCCGCTGCTCGAGCTGCTTCCAGAAGGTGCAGTATAGTTGCTGCTTCCTGAACCATTGTTGTAGTAGGATGAGCCGTTGGGATTGGAGTAGTAGTAGCTGCCATTACTGGTGTCGCCAGTGTCAGTGATCACCACTTGGTGCTTGAAGCTAGGTAATAGTCCCATGGACTGGATCAACTCACCTGTTTGAGTAGTGGTAGGAGTTAGAGTTCGAGGCAGAAGAACCGTAGTCTCGTGAACACCAGTGGTTGCCCTGCCGGTGGTGTCTACGTCAGCAGAAGGCAGAGTAGATCTCGGGGAGGTCTGCCTACCTGGTCATTGGTGCCGGAGCCGGTGGTCTGGTATGGCTTGTCAGACATATTGAAAGGCTTTTCGGCAGAAGGAGAAGATACGTTGGGTTACCAGTTGGAGAGGAGGGATGAAAAGCTTCAGGGAGCCAGGAAGCAGATAGTCTTGTACTTATTGTAGTCGGTGGTGTTTGACCAAGTGGGTCTTTGTCTGTTGTTGCCGCGGTGCAGCGGGGTGGTCTGTCGATTTCTTGGATCTTCCCGACGCCGGCCGTCTATCTGAGCTGCTTATCAGACATGACTATTGCACCTAGTATAGCACAGCCTGAAGCTGAATTGAGCAAACACTTGTGGCTAGCTACGATGGAGACAAGCCTCAAACCTGCACTATTGGAGATTATTGTAGGCTTGGAGAGAGAAGGACAAAACAACGAAAGTGTTGTGTGGCAGATTAGCATGGGAGGTCCCTCGAATGCTGATGAGCGTGTTTGGTGGAACAACACGGTTGTACCGAAGGTTCATTTATGTTATCTTGCGTTCTAGCGGCGAGCAAATGCCATGTCTGCAAAGGACGGTTGATACGACGCCGGGAAGGGCGAGGACTCGTATGAAGGGATCAAGTCACGGTGGAGCGGTCCTCGAGGATGTGAGGCGTTTGAGTTCCCTTGGCAGATTCGGACCATGGGTGCGTCGGAGATCAGCCAACTTAACGTGGCAGCGTGGAGAAAGCGCCGCAGCTGCTGCAACTCCTAGCAATTTCGTAATCCGTGGTCATTGCTTGCAAAGGAAAGCTGTGTGTTCTAGCATTGCGAATTTCAAGTGGATTGTTCTATCGATCTTATTTTGAGCATAGCCGTAGTGCTCAATGAGTGCAGTCAGCTGAGTTCCTGAAGCGCGACACGTCAGGAACCAGGCAGAGCTCATCACAACCATGGAGCAGATCGGCACAGCATCTGGAGGTACGCATAGGTTCAACACTTCTACAACGACATGGACGAGTCAAATCACTAACGTATCGGGTCGCAGCTCATCCGAACCTCAACCTCACAGCCGAAGAGAAACGCGTATACGGCAACCTTCTCAAGGAAGCGGACCCAGATGGCTTCGGCGCAGTGTCGGGTGATGTCGCTGTCAAGTTCTTCGAGAGAACAAGATTGCCGCCCGACGTGCTTGGTCAGGTAAGCCACGCCACGGGGGAAGGGTTTTGCGGGGATACCGAGAGAAGGAACTCTCGAGAAAACATGAGCTGACGGTGTGGCAGATCTGGCAGATAGCAGACACCGAGAACCGGGGCTTCTTGACACCAGCCGGTTTTGGAGTGGTGTTGAGACTGATCGGACACGCGCAAGCTGGAAGACAGCCGAGCACTGCTATTGCGCCCTCACGTACGTCCGTTATGCTGCACCTCGCGCCTTGACTGACTGAATGGCAGCCGCTCCTTTGCCTAAATTTGATACAATTCCTGGCCAAGCTGCTCAGCAACCACAGGCTCAGTCACTCCCAGCTCAACCGCTAGCGCAGCAAAATTCCGGCACGCCCTCGAGTCCTTCCTCCGGTCCTGGTCCCGTCCGAGTTCCTGCCCTGAGTCCAGACAAGGTCGCCGAATACTCCGGCCTGTTCGACAAATCTGGTGCCGAAAATGGACAGCTCAACGGGATGGTCGCAAAGCAAATCTTTGAAAGAGCTAGACTACCAATTGAAGTGCTGGGCAGGATATGGAACCTGGCAGACACCCAGGGAAGAGGTAGCCTCGACGTTAGTGAGTTCGTCATAGCTATGCATCTGCTTGCTAGTTACAAAAGTGGCGCCATGCGAGGCGTCCCCAACACTCTCCCTCCAGGCCTGCTGGATGCCGCAAGCAGAAGAGCGCCTTCCCGACTCAGCGCTGGTCAAGTGCCAGGTCGACCAACCTCAAGCGCTGGGCCGCCCCAGATGCAGCCCCAATTCACGAGCATGCAAACCCAGCCAAGACCTCAAAGCCCAATGGTCAACAGGCAACTGGCCACAGGCACCCCGCTCTCGGCCCAAAGCACTGGCGAGCCGTGGATGATCAATGCTGCAGACAAGGCAAGGTTTGACTCGGTTTTTGCTACAGTCGATACTGCTGGTCAGGGCTTCATTTCTGGCGAGCAAGCTGTGCAATTCTTTGGGAATGCAAGATTGCCCGAAGAGGTTTTGGCTCAGGTCTGGGACCTTGCCGATATCAATTCTGATGGTTTGCTGAATCGTGACGAGTTCGCTGTCGCCATGTATTTGATCAGGCAACAAAGAGGCTCGCACGACGGGAGGGTGCCACAATCTTTGCCGGCAGCTCTTGTACCTCCAAGCATGAGGAAACAGGTCCAGCCTAGTGCCCCACAGACTATACCTGTCTTCGATGACGCGCCAGTCACGAAGCCTCGCTCAGCAGCAGACGACCTATTCGGACTGGACGTCTCAGATCAACCGTCACAGCAGCCAGCGTTGGCTCAACGGCAAGTCGCTCAAAGTACTGGTGGGACAGATGCCGGGCCTTTTGCCAATCCAAAGTCTCCTGTGCCAGCCTCAAGTCCTCCGCCTTCTACGATGTTCAAACCCTTCGTGCCGAGTAGTAGCTTTGGTCAAGGTCTGATGCCGCAGGCCACTGGCATGAGTAATCAAGGACAAACGAAAGAGGCGAATTTGATGGACGAGGAGGACGATACAGCTCCGCCCAAGATCAACAACGATGCTGCGGAGCTGGGTAATTTGTCCAATCAGGTAGGGAATCTGTCAAAGCAGATGCAAGATGTGTCCAGCCAGCGTGCACAAGCACAGACAGAGCTGTCGCAAACTTCGCAGCAGAAGGAAGCTTTCCAACAACGTCTCACTCAGCTAAGGACTGCTTACGACCAGACAGTCACGCAGGTCAAGAGCCTGAAAGACCAGCTTGCAGCATCGCAAGGAGAGACAAAGAGACTACAGCAAGATATGGCGATGATTGAGGGTACCCATGCAGACCTACGAACGCAACACCAGCAGCTCGCTTCGGCTTTGGCAGCCGATCAGCAAGAGAACGCCTCGCTGAAGGAACGTATACGCCAGACTAACGCTGAGAATGAGCAATTCAAGCCGCAGATCGAGAAGCTCAAATCAGACGCGCGACAGCAGAAGGGCTTAGTCGCAATCAACAAGAAACAGGTAGCCACTAACGAAGCAGAGCGCGATCGTATAAAGGCTGAGATCGCGGCTGCACAGCACGAGATCGAGATTGCGAAACGGGAAACTGAGGAATCTGCGAAACAGGTCGAACAGTCCCACCGAGAACTACAGGAGGCGAAGGAGACACCGATGCCCGCACCCGTCACGAGAGAGCTCAGTCCACAGCCACACGTTGCCAGCCCCCAGCCACAGGTTGTCAGCCCACAGTCACAGGTTGCCAGTCCTACTCCAAGCATGAATAGCTCAAATCCATTCTTTAGACGACAAGATTCTGGTGCAGTATTTAGCCCGCCCATGGGAAGTGCTATGCAAAGTCCTACTCTCCAGCACGAGCAAGATCGGAATAATGCTTTCGACAGCATATTTGGACCCTCGTTCGGAGCTGCGACTGGACCTGCCCCAACGACCTCTTTTGGAAGAGACACCCCTGAAGTAGGGGAGCCAGCTCAAGCCCAGAACCAGAGAGTCACTGAGCCGCCGGACCCCCCTCGGAGCGCGCAGATACAGTCCTCAGCACTGCCTATGCGTTCGCCAATGCTAAGAGAACACTCGATGAATTCGAGTATGCGCGCAAACCAAGACGAGGGCCGACTGTCACAGTCACAAACACCCCGAGCTCTGACACCCGATACCAGCACTGCTAGCCCTGCTAGTCATAAAGCTGATGACCCCTTCGCAGCGTCGGCTATAGACGAAGAGCAAGAGGCAGTGAGGCAGACGCTGCCACGAGAAGAGCCACCCCAGGATCTCGAAAAAGTTGACAGTGTGCCTGGCGCATTCCCAGGTTCGAGATCAGAAACACCCGCTCCAGTGACTGTCAATCCAACGGCTGTTGCCCTTGGCGCCGGTGCTGCTACGATCGTGGCCGGTGCTGGTGTTGCTGCAGCGGTGGGAAGCCAGGAAGAGAAGAAGAATACACCACCTGCTGAGCAGAAGGATGACTTCGACGACATATTCGGGCAGCCAAGCCACAAGAAGACCCTATCTGAACAGCGGGCGGATTTTGACTCGGCTTTTACGACCATGGACAGCAGCGCGCAGCCGACCAACGGTCAGCCCGGAGCAGCAAATCGGGAATTTCCAGACATACACGAGCTAGAAGATGACGATGAAAGTAGCGACGACGACTCAGAACCAAGAGGCTTCGATGACCATTTTGCTCCGCCACAGTCAAGCACTGCCGCCGGTAAGCAGCCAGAGAATCCTCCCTCGTTGGCACCACCACCGTTCGAGACCAGAGTTTCTTCATCCACCCTTCCTGATATCGACTCACAACAATCACCGCCAGGCTACAGAGATGCTGTCCAGGATGACAACCCGAATCACTTCCCAATGGAGTACAAGAACCTGCTTCCCGCACGCGAAGATCCAACATCGCCTCCCTTGCCCACTGCAGGGGGCTCGAGCCATCCGGGACCGGATCCCGCTGGAATGCCACCAGCATATGGACCCGAGAGTGGCTCAAGGAGCCAAAGTCAATCAGAAGTGAAAGAAGCACCACCGACCAAGGCCGCTCCATTTGATTTCGATTCTGCCTTCGCAAACATGGGAGAAGCTCCCGTAGCAGATGATTCGGACTCAGAATATGATGAACATACACCGTCAGCCACGAAGCCACCTCAGAACATCGACTTCGACCCATCGTTCGATTCGCCAGCACCATCGACGAGCACTACAAACACCATGGCTCAATCAACGCGTGGCTTCTCAGCACATGACGCTGTCACAAACCCAGCCACAAACCCAGCCACAAACCCAGCCACGAATGGGACCTGGACGGCATCGCCTACAGGACCAGGTGGCGCAGGCTTTGCAGACTCCGATCAGTTTAGCTCGAATCCTTACCCACCATCCCGACAGCAGACATTGCAATCTACCAATACAACATCACCAGCATCCGCTACCGCGACGTCCGCATCGCATGACTGGGACTCCCTGTTCGCATCTCTCGATTCCCAAACCCAAGCCTCATCGCAGTATGCAGTGCCTACGGGTACAAACAGGCCGTCATTGGGTGCTGACAGATACTCTGGTGCGCAACTAACAAAGACAACAACTGCTGGTTCCGATCCTCAGAGTACAGAAATCGGTGACGGACTTACAGCTACCACCACGGCTGAAGCTATCCCTAACGCTGACACGCCACCCGCCCCGTCGACTGCCCTTCCACAGACTCCAGTTGCGCCTTCTTCTCCGCCAGTAGCCACGGTCCCTCTCCCACCACATTTCCAACCTCAAAATCAGAAGATACAGCGTCCACAACCGGGTCGAGCATTGACACAGGGCACAGAGCACGACGATCCAATCTTGAAACGTCTGACTGCAATGGGCTGGTCCAGAGATGAAAGTCTGGAGGCACTAGAAAAGTTCGATTATAACATCGACAAAGTAAGTTGTTGGACTACCTCTCAAAGGCGGGTAGAGAATCTAACGTTCTTGCAGGCTGCTGATTATTTGACATTCAAATCATGAGCTCACAGCAATACATTCAAGGATCGACCACAAGGCGCGCCTTCGAGGCTATCAGCTACGCCTGTGATCTCAGCTGCAATACTGTATAGATGCCACATTTGTGTAATACATAATTCTGCCCCATTCTTGGTCATTGTGGAACTGCTGTAGATGGATTCACGCCGGCAATATGCTGGCTTCGTTAGAATTGCGACACATTCGCCTGCCGCCGTCCGGCGCCCTCGGCAGACAATGGGAATGATAGTAGCCTCGATTGACATTCTTCCTAGCATCATTATTCAGAATGATCTACGTTCTTACTTCATTTGTACATTCAACCCTGAGAAGGGATAGGTCGCTTGGTCCGACCTCTCGGCTTAACGACCAGAGTGGTGATACCATCATCTAAACACCAGGCGAGATTGGAGCCCGGCCCAATCCTTCCTTGTCTCAACTGGCGACGACTTCTCCTTCTCTGCCTCCGCATCTTGTCGTCCTATGAATTGAGTCGACCACGTTTCGACCCCGATTTAGTGGTACTATTGCTTCTTCCAGGCTCCTCTGCTCTCCTCTTCGTTCCTCGCGCAGAGCGTGTAGCAGTTGTAGCTGGAGTGCTCGTTCGACTTGGTCCTGCCGGGGTGGTTCCCAGATTGGAGGGGCCTGGCCTTGTCCACATATCTAGGTAGTCTGTGCTGGCAAGTGCAGATGCCTGGCTTGAAGGTTGTTGCGTACTGTCATCGACAGTAATTGTGTCGTCTTGGTCGTCGATATTATAGGCGGCACTTGTCGTCACGGGCACTGCAGGTAAGGAGTGAGGCGTGCCTGAGCTGGGTGATGCCTGTTCTGCCTCAGACTTGTTAAGCAGAACAGCTTCGATGGCCTCATCGTCTGCCGCTATCGCGGAGGGTTCGCGACCTTTCCACCTTTGTCCATTGACTTTCTTGATCACTTGATGTGGATCCGGCGTCTGTAGCTGGATAAGGGCGTGACGATTTGTTTTCTTCCGGATGGCGTCTTTGTTGCCACGGAACCAAATGTTTCTGACCTGGACATGACCGGGCTCTTTCTCGATGAAGTCCTTGATAAAGTCCTCGCTAACTGTTGATGCGAGGTTAGTGATCTTGACGAAAGTATCTTCTCGATAGATGAGGGCTGAGAAACATTTCTCAAAATCTTGTCGGACGGCTCTGGTATCGACTACCCGAGCATCACTATTAACAGCTGTGTTTGTCGCGATAAGCTCGTGTTTGAGACCATTTACAGTCTCTTGAAATCCGTCAACGGCTTCCTGAATTTTCCCAAACTTCTCAGACACGTCTGTTGGTACTTGCGATTCCAACTTCTTTACTTGGTTCTGCATGGTCGCAATGACACTTTGGAAGCGAGCCACCTGACCTGTTCGTGCTCGAACATCCTTAATGTCGTTGCGTATGTCGACGATTCTCTGGTCTGTGGCGGACATACGCTGCTTAAACACTGTCAGATTCTCCTGTTGATAGTCTGCCTTCGTCTCATATGCCACTGTTTGGCTCCGAAGGCACTTGGTGGCTTCAAGAAGTTGACGTATACCTTCGGGATCACCTTCCGGCCGGGACTGTAACACTATCATCTCTTCTTGTACTTGCTTGACCTTTTCTGTGAGTTCGGATAAGACAGCATTGCCTTGCGGAAGTGCTGTTATCTGCTCTGCGTTGCTTCGGAGCTCATGAACTTCTTGCTGAACCTTTTCGAGCTGTTGACAAACCACTGCTGGCAGCTCCTGTCGCTGATTCGCAATACCGTCAATCCGCACCCTTAGGTCAGCAAGCTGGCTCTGGAAGGCTGCATTAGCCGTTGGGCCTTGCCTGCTCGACTCTAATCTAAGTGTATTAATCTCGCGTTGAAGCTGAGCATTTTCATCCTGAACATTGTTCACTCGTCCTAATAACTTGGCGTGGTCCTCTTTGATTTGCTCGCAGAGGGGACCAAGAGGAACCAGTGAATTGATAATGCTTTTATGGAGATGCGCTGTTGAGATAGCATTCCATCGCGTGTCAAGAGCCTTGATGGAGTTGTCGTTTCTGTAGACGAGGGGTTTAACAGAATCGAGTTCTTGTTTAAGGGCATCAAATTGAGCTTTAGCAGCTGCAGACGAGACGGCCATGTGTTGCTTGGTAGTGGCTTCGACTGATTTAGTGAAATCGTTGTATTGCTTCTCCACATTACTGAGCTTGCTCGTCACTTCCACAGGAAGCGTTGCTGGGTTGATAGGAGTTGACTTCTGCAGCATCTGTAACTGACCTTGTAGGTTTGCTACAGCCCGATCTTCATCTGCAATATTTGCATCTGCAGCCTTCTGGGCCTTTTGAGCCTCGCTTTGCCTACTCTCCAGTATTGTCTGTAGCTCTCGCAGTTGTCGTAGAGTACCATCGTGTACGCTTAACTTATCCTCACTCATTCTCAGCCTGGATTTGGTATCCTCGTAGAACTTCTCGTAGTGGCCCTCGAAGCTCGATAGCTTCTCAACCTTCGTCCGGAGAGCTGCGAAATCAGGGTCCGTGGGTGATGAAGGCTTAGTTTTCAGCTCTGCGAGATTTTTATCGAGCGATGTAATCTCTTTCTGTATCTGCTGAACGTCTTTCTTGATCTGCTGTATATCTTGAGGAGGAGGAGGAGCTTGACCAAATTCCGGGTGGCTGTGGGACCGAGTCGACAATCTTATTGTCTGTAACAGGTCATCTTTCATTGAGGCTGCGGAAGTCTGTAACTGCTTGACTTCGTTCTTAAGTTCAGTGTTACCGGCCTTCACGTCAATCACATCAGTCTTTGCTGACAAGACATCGGCTTGAACTTGGGCACTGGATGCTTTTAGTCCTGCTAAGGCGCTTGACAAATCTTTGTGATCTCTTTGCGAGGTGAAGGCTGAGCTGAGGTTGGCGAATTGGAAGTCATGCGACTTAAGCTTGGCTCTTATTTCCGCTATACCCTCTATCGTATGTTCACCTTCGGAGTCTTCACTTGATGTTAATCTGAGATCAAGGTCACTGATGGACTGCTTATGAGCATTTAGAGTTTCTTTGTAGCCATGCAAGCTTTGACGGTTCTCTTCTAGCTTGTTGCTGTGACCTGTGATCTTTTCCTCGTGGGTAGTTAGTCTCTGATCTTGTCTGTCAAGCCTCTGAAGAATAGTATGTTGATCTTCGACGTTGTATTCGTTAGCGAGTCTTCTTAAACTCTGGAGTTCTAGTTCCTGCAGTCGAATTTTGTTCTCCATTCCCTGTATCTTCGGAATCATATTGGTCGCTTGGGTGTATGCATTTACTTCGGCGACTGGGATGGCTCCGGCCACAAAATCTCGTTGCTGGTTATTCATACTTGCGATGAGCTTGTTCTCCTTCGCATTTGATTCTTGTATGCGTGCAGACAGCTTTTGTGCTTTGACCTCGATCTTCTTGTAAGAGGAGCTTAACTGCTCGTGCATCAGTCTGTGGTTAGGAAACCTAGTTTTGTGCTCTTCTTCTTCGTTCTTAGCACCTTCGAGCTCTTCGTTGACACGGTCGAGCCGGTCTTCGAGCACTGCTCGTCGGATGTTTTCCTTTAGCCATAAGCTAACAGCATTTTCCACTTGCACGGGGCGGTGAGGCGGGCCCGCAGCTTCCACCTGACCAGGTTTAGATGGCTGGTTAGGAGTAACGTTGACAGAAGCTACGTTTGTGTTTGTGCCATTCGTTGGAAATGTAGCTTTCCGCCAATGTCTCGGATCTGACGGTCGACCTAGAGCGGCAGCACTTTCCCCAGAGTTAGACACGACCGGGGATCTCGGTGACTCTACCGGTGTTGTGTTTGCTGATCGACTGGGTCTGTCCCTCCTAGGGCCTGACTGGATACCATCTCTATGGTGCTCTGTTCGTGATAGAGGAGGAGGGGATGTTGTACGAGGCGGCGATGCTCGACGAGATCCATATTCTGGTCGATAACTGTCTCCACCCCCGAAGTACGTTGTGAGAGGATTTCTTCTGCTATCCATGTTCACGCGTCAAGACGGGTGCAACGACTGAAGGACAGCGCCTCATGTCCACGCTGTCATCTAATATCTTTCCACGATAGACGGATGAGTAAGGAAGGCCTTGGCGCTAGCTGTGTAGGTTCCTTTCTGTACTGTTACAGTCTCTTTCTAGCATCATCCACGTGGCCCATAGAACTGAAAGTGAGCTGTTGACCGGGCACGTATAAACGCTGAATGATGTACGTGACTGAATGTGCGCAAGTCCTCCACCAATGAAGTAGTCCTGAAGTTGGGACAGCCTAGACAGGAAAGACCAAGTGGTGAAGTGGGTTAGTCCACGACGCGTGACGCGCCTGACTTACGCGCTTCAGCCTCGTCAATTAATTCGCATGGGTACAGATTGTGGCTATTACCATAATCATCGTGGTCTTTTGCCCACAATCCCCCTCATGCATCGCAATCTTCATCTAACACTCTGAGACTGGGAAGAAAACAGGCATGGCTGCTGTAAGAGACTCAGTGTGCTGTGCTAGCATCATGCTAATGTTGCTGGTAGAATATCACCACGATATCTGAAAGCAAGGAGGTTCGCGGCCTCAACCTAATCGCAGCGCACTCCCATATCCGAGGTCTGGGGGTTGACGCCGCCACACTCGATGTACGGAATCAAGCACAAGGTCTAGTGGGCCAGCAGAAAGCGAGGAAAGCTGCAGCGGTAATATTACAAATGGTCAAGGACGGGAAGATCGCAGGAAGAGCTATGCTGATCTCAGGGCCGCCGAGCACCGGCAAAACTGCGATCGCGATGGGCATGGCTCAGTCACTCGGTCCGGACGTGCCTTTTACCATGCTGGCCTCTTCTGAAATCTTCTCACTCGAGATGTCGAAAACAGAAGCATTGACGCAAGCATTCCGTAAGTCGATCGGCGTACGCATAAAAGAGGAGAGCGAGATCATTGAAGGTGAGGTGGTGGAGATCCAGATTGATCGAAGCGTATCTGGCGGCAACAAGCAAGGAAAGCTTACCATCAAGACCACCGACATGGAGACAGTGTACGATATGGGCACCAAGATGATCGACTCGATGACCAAAGAGAAAGTCATTGCCGGCGATGTCATCACCATTGACAAGTCAAGCGGGAAAATCTCAAAACTTGGCCGATCCTACACCCGGTCAAGAGACTACGATGCCATGGGCGCAGATACAAAATTTGTACAGTGTCCAGAAGGGGAATTGCAGGTGCGGAAGGAGGTGGTGCACACTGTGAGCCTGCATGAGATCGATGTCATCAACTCGAGGACGCAAGGCTTTCTGGCCCTCTTCTCGGGAGACACTGGCGAGATCAGAAGTGAGGTCAGAGACCAGATTAATACGAAAGTAGGAGAATGGAAAGAGGAGGGCAAAGCAGAAATCATACCTGGTGTGCTGTTCATCGACGAGGTGCATATGCTGGATATCGAATGCTTTTCATACATCAACCGAGCTCTGGAAGCTGAGCTTGCTCCTGTGGTCATCATGGCCAGCAACAGAGGGAATGCGAGGATACGAGGAACAGATTACAGATCGCCGCATGGATTACCGCTGGACTTCCTGGATCGAGTCGTCATTGTCAGCACGCAGCCATATTCTGCAGAGGATATCTCACAGATCTTGGCCATCCGAGCTCAGGAAGAGGAAGTCGACCTTTCGGCAGATGCGCTTGCCTTGCTCACCAAGATTGGCCAAGAAGCTGGTCTACGTTACGCAAGCAATCTTATCACCACCTCTACGCTTCTCAGCCAGAAGCGGAAAGCCAAAGAAATCAGCATTGATGACATTCAACGGAGTTTCAGATTGTTCTACGACCCAGCACGATCCGCCAAATTTGTCAGCGACTCTGAGAAGAGCTTAATTAGCGACACTGGTGCCGTGGATTTCTCCTACACAAATGGCACGAGCATTGCCGATGCAATGGACGTTACGTCGTGATGATGTTCACGACCCTGAGTGAAGCAGATACAGCTTCATCCATTGTCCTGCACGTCGCAGCATGCAAGGCCTCGAAAATCTATGCCGTCAAAAACCAAGCCCCCAGCGGCGTACAAATGACTGGCCAAAGAATACACAAGTGCGCTCGGAGGTGTACGATCATTCAAACGCTGTCGGCCACTGCCACATCTTGTACGTTGCGTATTGATCGCGCTGCTCCTGCCCACGGTAGGCCGTCGAGGAGTCGGTGCTGGAGGGATACTAGCATCGAGCCGCATATGCAGGAGCGACCGCTTGGCTGGTCAATGGTGCTCTGAGTGATGTGATAATACTTGTCAGGTGATCAGCGTAAGGTTGAAGACTGTTGTAGCGTCGCGACGCTCTTATGCTGTCGAAAGCCAACCAACGGGTACGCGAGATGCTCACCTCGTTGAACGTACCAGGATACCCAATGTCTCATACGACGAGTAGGGGCACGTCGGATTCGTGATCCTTGAACTTACTAAGGTCTTGGTAAAGTAGGGAGTCAGCCCCCAAAGCAATTCCTTGATTTGACTTGGCTGCGTGCTGAATCATCAGCCTGTTTACCTCTTTGGGTGGCTGATTAAGGCATCCTTGTCGTCTTGCTGCTATAAACGCGCGCGGCGCTCTTGAGAGAGTTGCAAATATATATCTGTGCCGACGCAGTCTTCTTCTTCTCCAATGCTCGCCGTGCTTTGTTCATTCTTTTGGTTAGTGTAGTAAGAATTGCTGAGGGTGAATTGTCGAACGTTGAGCGTCCCAATTTAGGCTCGAAAGCTGCCCTCAAAAGTGCTGCGGGAGCACGCCAAATTTGACCTGGGGCATGCCCGGCACTGCTATGGCGGATTCCAATCAAAGTTTCAACGAAAAGCAACAGACCAACATCGAAACTCGAGAAGCAACAGCAACACTAGCCAGAGCTCCGGTAGCGCAGCACGATGACGGCCTTCACCGTCGCCATCTGCCCTTCCTCCACCACGACCATCGTCGACATCGTCTCCACCACCCCATTCACCCCTCTGGCAAACACGTGCACATAGTTCATCACCCTACAGAAGTCGAGCCAAAACGCCTGGAACTCGCCAAAGATGAAAAGTACTCCAACAGCAGCCACGACTACGATGTCGTGATCTACGGCTCACCCGAGCATCTTTCCGTCATCCGCGATGTCCAGGACCATCACCTATCACGTCGAGACTCTCTGCGACAGAAGAACGCGGAACTCTTTGAGGAATTTGATGAGCTCCATGATACGCTTGATCACCTCTCCGATGAACTTGCTTTTTTGACAGATCACGCTGTTGCGCTCGACGCAAGTTTCAGCAAATATGGCTACCACGCACACATACGTACGAAAGACGACATCGAAGCTTCCAGTCTGCATAGTGACTCGAGCGCTGAAGTTGGAAGCAGCGAAAACGCCGCGGAAGCTCGACATAAAGATCGAAGCCTGGAACCGATTCGCTTCTGGAAGACACCGACGATAAGGCAGTACTTTCACAAGGGCCTACTGTGGCGTTCGGCTCGGTCTGGTGAAGTCGGCACATTCGAGCTCTTCACTGATCTTATCTATGTTGGCGTCATCGACTACGTGGGCGAGGTGGCTGTGATCCACGCCTCTGCGTCCACGTTCGTTCATTTCGTGATCCTGTTCAGTCTTGCGTACAAGATCTGGAGTGACTTGACAATCACAGTGAACTGGTTCGAGGTCGAAGACTGTGTTGGTCGCCTGGCCATTCTCTTCGTGCTCTGCTGCCTCTACGGGTTCAACACCACACTGGAGTATTTCTTTGCGGAGAAGCATGCGACATTCATAGCAGGGATCAGCTTTTACCTGACCCAGAGGGTCTTCATGATTACCTTTCAGGTGGTATGCAGTATGCTCATTCCTATGATTAGAGGCACCCTGTTGTCGAACGCCATGGTTGGCCTTGTGTCGTCGGCTCTTTACATTGGAGCTGTACAGATTGAGTATCCCTACAATCTAGTGCCATTGTCCTTGGGGCTTTTCGTGGACTACGCAGGTGGAATATTTCTAATCATGGCTATTCGGTATCTGAAGGACAAAAAGAGGTGTTCCCTGACGTGCAGCAAGCTGGCGAAGCTGTTCGAATTTGTGCCCGCGATCAACATTGAGCACCGGGTGGAGAGAACGAGTGCATTCACGACATTGGTTTTTGGATACAGTATCTTGAAGAGTCTGTACCAGAGCCATGCACATGTTGGAATGAATGCATTTCTTGGTAAAGGTAAGTGGCTGACCTGTTTCCGTCGAGTGGCAGTCGAGGACTAATGTGTTTATCCAGGGATGCTTGCGGTCATACAAGCTGTAGGTGATGCCCAAAATGCTGTGCCCTCGATGCACTTTAAAAAGGTGTAACAGCTGACAGTCTCAGTTTACGGTAATGTGGGAATACCACGATATTGATAACTGGGTAAGTCTACACCCGCAAGCTCGTCTTAACTATTCTGGAATTGACAATGCCTCAGGCCATCCACGTTCATGCCATTCGACGGCATTGGTTGTCAAGCTCGATTTGGATAACCATCCATCTACCTTTGTCCGGCGCTTTCATCCTGGCGTCCTCCACACTTTCCGATCTTGTACTCGCCCACGACTGCGTCAACAGTGACGCCTCGGATCTCGCGGAGGCATATGCAAGCAGGAGCGTGGAAGAGTTGGAACAGCCAATGCGATGGTAAGTCCCTTCACCTTCATCTCCTTTTTGTGGCAGTCTAATGGCACTCCGTAAGATGCAATGCTAAACGGTCTAGGTTCTACTGCGGCGGCCTTTCCGTGACCCTCCTGTGCATGGCTATAATCTCGATGACACATATCCATAAGAAAGTGCGCCACCCACGAATCACAAAGCCCGTCCGCCTCGCATTCCGAATCACCGCTGCCATTATCATCGCCTGCCTCCCTCTTGCCGACCATCTCTCATCTCTCAGTCTGATCGCTATAACATGCTCGCTCTTTGTCCTCGTCCTTACCATGGACATCTTCGGCAACTCCAGTCCTGGCGAAAAGTTCTGGACTGGAGGATACGCCGATCGTCCGGAGAGAAGATGCAAGTATATAGCTAAGCTGAAGATTGGTAGGCAAAGGAGAGCAGAATTGGAAAAGAAGATCTTGAATGGGGAGGACGTGAAGTTGGAGGACGCCTTGAAGAGGACAGAGAGCATGAGCAGCCAAACGACGTTGGATGTAGGTGAGGAGTGGCATGGTGGACATCTTTGACGATTGTTTCGTAAAGAGTGAGGAAGACTATGGACGCTTCCACATTCAAGACACCATGTTCTAAAGCACGATCCTCCTACCGTCCTCGCATAGCCTTTGTGATATTGTTGTGGTATACCTTGTTACTAGCTACCGCCCAGGGATCAACGTGTGTTTTTACTGAACGCCGGGCAGTATCTCTTATCAATGCGACACACTAGTGTTCCATAGCCGCCACTTCGAGACTGTCCTAGTAGGCCATGGAACTGACAACCCCTGTGGCCTGAATGGGTCCGAACCGGTGCTCATCAGTCTTGTAGTGCTCTATAGATTTTGGAATGTCTGGCTTTCCAACCACTGCTTCTGAACCAATGTTTCAACGGATCTGTCTGCGCGAGGACCACGGGGTAATTCAGACCAACCTAGGACATGCTTCGTCCTGTGTAAGTATATCTTTCGTACCACTGTCAAGATGCACCGCGAGGGGAAAAGTATTGCGATTGAATAGAGTGTTATCCTGAGAGCTACCTAGTCTCCTCCTCCAAACATATCCCAAAGTGATGATATCCAGCCTCCAGATTCACCACCGCCTTCTCCAGGAGTGTTATCACCTCCAGCCCATGGATCAGATTCACCACTGCCCCATACGTCCCCTTCTTGCGGCGGTCCGCCTTGCTCGGGTGGGGGCTGTTGTTCCGGTCCTGCTCCATATTGTGGTGATTGCGGGTCATATTGGTTCTGCTGCTCCGGGTACTGTTCGCCAGGATCAGGTGCTTGAGGACTTTGCGGATCACCCTGACCTTCACCTCGTCCCATGCCACGTTGCATAGCCTCATAGCCAGCCATTGTGCCTGCTCCAGCCATAGCTCCTTCACCGGCGCCCACACCCGTTGCCGCACGCCCAGCGGTACCAATGGCACCCCCACTCACGGTCTCGCCAAGAGCTCCTGCTTCAGCGCCAGTTCCTGCTGCACCTGCGGCGCCACCAGCTGCGCCAGCCTCGGAGGCGCTACCTCCGCCCATCATGAGTGGCATAGGTATGATGCCACCTCCATGGCTATGCCGCGAGAAGTAGTCGAAGTCGACGGTAACGGCTGTAGCAAGCATCACAGCTCTCTGATCGAGAGTCATACCAAATTTACCGTCGTTGCCACCAAGAGTCTCTGCATATGCTCGCTCGCCCTGGTGCGACTGCGAGACGGTGTGGCGCTGTGCTGCCTCTTCCTCAAGCCCAGCCGCATCCATTCTCAGTACATACGTACCGGTATCAGTGAAGAATTCTCGACCGAGACCTCCCCAATTCCGATTAACTGATCCGATGAGCTTTTCATCAGCGGCCTTTAAGGAGAAGTCCCAGCTCAAGAACGGCTCATCAACGTATGCAAACTGGGCAAAGTGGTCCTGGCTCTTGACTTGGTTCTGCTGTTTACTGGACAAGTCTCCAGGTATAGGCTCGCTTCCGACTACCCCTGCGTTCGGCAGCTCATGAGCGAGGAATAGGTTGTACTTTCGTCTTAATGGGGCCCACTCGCTCTGGGCCTCTCCAATAAGCCTCATCTCTTCCAACTTCAGGCTTGAAATTTGCTGGTTCATAACGGCATCCGCAACAGCGTTGCTCTGAACCACGTCGGTCGAAGGTGAACTCTTTATACCACTTGCCAGCTCCACGGGGTCATACACCCTGATCCTGGTATTGATCCAGCTGAAGGGTCTGTGGAAGCGCAGTACCTCTTGGCCGTCTCGACCGAAAACATGGACCATGAAGGATCGGTGTGTCCTGAACCACTGTCTTCCCATGGTCTTTGCTATGCCGCCATCGTGTTCAGCCATGTAGCCGATGTGGTTTCCCTGGGGATCCATTATTACGTAGCGATTGGCTTGCTCGAAGCCAAGGAAGACATTCATCATCTCGATCTGCCGCTGAACCACGATGCCAGATTGCTCGAGAAGTGAAGTGGATGGGTGGTCCGTCTTGAGGATAGCTCTGGGGTCGTCGGGTATAGAAACTGGCGCCAGGAGGCTATTGTTTGCGGACTCCGTCTGAGCAAGAAGATTCGATATGCTGGGCTGCTGCGCCGGCGCGGGTGAGGATTCTTGTGATGTACCATTCTGGGGGCTAGGCTGAGGAGACTTCGGCTGGGGTGTCGATGGACGGGTTCTTAGAGAGCGAGAAAGTAGTGGTCTGAAATTGCGCACTTGGAGAAACTGGAGGGTCGGACGAGGTAAGCAGGACTGTAGCGTCGCCATCTTCTCTGGCGCTCGGTTACCTTGCTACGTGTCACGGTGCACGCCAGCGGAGGGCGATATGTCAGTGGCACGAATCTACCTGGAGCTGAAATGATCTCTTTCGATGTCGTGAGTTGGTGCCCTCTGGGACAATCCTGTATGGTCTGCTGAGTGAACGCTCGATTGGACCACTGAAACAACTGTCAAAGCGGACAGAACATGTATCTCAGCTGGAGCGGCAACTGATGATGATGTACAGCTGTTACAGCCTTGTTACGGCGAGCAGGACGGGTGATCCGCGCGAGTGGCGCCTTTCACATTCTGGCACCGCAGGCTTGGCTCAGACGTGAAAGACAAGTACAGCCTCGTCTCCTAGTGTTGATGCCAGCCTCGTCTCTCGTCACTCCCCGCGTACCGTGAGTCCGCTGCAATATATCCCTATCGAACCATTTAGGCGTCGGCTAGGGGCTCACTATTGTTGAACGCACATTGCGTCCATTGCATCCATCGATTTCCGAGTGAACGAGCTCGAGAGGACTAAAGTTGACAAGCAGGCAGAGAGGAGGGTGCGCATTTAGCACTTGAGGTGTCGATCCATTTACGAGATACTACCGTAGCTAATCACCTAAGTCGTGATTGGCTGGCACCCGGCACCTTCCGAGGTTCAAGCTGCGATATGTCCACGTGACTGCTTTCGCGGCATCCAGCATCATGATCAAGCTCGACTCGGATGTCCGTGCAGCTGGACACAAGCAACACAACGTCTTCTCTCTCCACTCAAGCGGTGCTGCGGCAAGATGTCTGTTAACATGTTCTCGCAGCGAACGCTGCAAACGGCTATGAGGCGGCGTGCGTACAAGGCATACCCTTACGATCTGAAGCACGACTAACCAGTCCCGCAGTTGCAACCACAAGGCCGACCAGCTCCTCACTGCGAACGATAACACCAGCTGCTGTAGCCACCGGTCAAATAAGGTTAGTCGACCACGTTGCAGGGAGCAATGCCTCAAGCATAATACCCTGGGGCTGCTGATGCGCAGGCGGCTACATCGTCGAGTCACTATACTAACAACCTCTTCTAGATACGCCACGGCCGGTCCTCACGCCGCAACAGTCTCAGCCACTATCGATGAAGGCTACAAAGTCCTTGCCGACCAACGTCGACACCGACCCGTCTCTCCCCACCTCGGCATCTACCGACCTCAAATAACATGGTACGGATCGGCACTAAACAGAATCACTGGCTGCATCGCCAGCGGTGGCCTATATGTCTTCGGGTTCGCATACCTCGTCGCGCCGGCGTTCGGCTGGCATCTGGAGAGCGCGTCTATGGCGGCTGCATTCGCCGCCTGGCCCGTAGCTCTGCAGGTGATGGCCAAGTTTCTGGTCGCATGGCCATTTACCTTCCATTCCATCAATGGCTTGAGGCATTTGTTGTGGGATATGGGTTCGATGCTCACGAACAAGCAGGTTATCGTTACTGGGTGGGTCGCTGTGGGCTTGAGCTTTGCTACTGCTCTGGGATTGACGTTCTATTAGAAAGGAAGAGGCGGACCAGGGTATGCTTACAGTCGCGAGTGACCAGGAAAGAAACTAGCACCAAGGATTCTTGCGCTAGTTCCGGGCCTTTGAGTGCACGAAGGTCATGGCAATGTGTATATGACTATTTACAGAGTACATCGGAACACGATGAAATGCCTGTCTCCTCATTTCTTCTCCACGAGCAACGGCGATTGAAGAGCTATGCTGGTCCTGCTCGCTGCTTTATCCGAGGGAGCTGCTCTCCCTGGCATCTTCTGGATCTAGTGGTGCGGTTTTGTTCCCAGGACGACGACTTGCACCCACCATTAGGGTCCTCGGACTAGCTTCATTGTAACACCAACCCCGATACGAGACGATGCGAGGTGTAATGTGGGAGATGCAGTTGCAAGCTTCCCGTCACGAGCACTGCATCTCGTATCGACCGACTGTCCCACAATCAGGCATGCTACGGTGAATACGACCCAGCTTAGGAGGACGTGTCCCATCAGGTTCCGACTTCAAACATCTACTCAGAAATGTATCATCCCACTCTGCCTAGCGATTGTGGCCGCCTCATTGATAGCTATCCATCAGCACCTCCGGCATCCTCTCCCCAAGGTCAAATATCGCCTGCCCAAACAAGCCATTTGCCCAGCTAAACCATTCCCTCGTCCAGTCACTAACATTGAAAGTATTGATACTCTCGTGAATCAGTCCCAACCCATCGGTACTACTCACAATCTCACTCAACGCCTGACTAATCTCAGTCTTATCGGTACTTGTCAAAATCCGCACAATACTCGCCATCGGCCATGCCATGCCTGGTCCCTGATGCGGTCCACCAACAGCATTAATCACCGGTCCGCGCATGAAATAAGGGTTATCAGCTGACAAGATCTTCGCACGAGTTGCTTGATAAATCGAGTTTGATGACCCGTAAGCGTCAGTTGTGTATCCGAACAGCCGCGCGGCAAGCAGACTCGGGATGTTTGCATCGTCCATGATGTTCGCGCTGCCGTAGCCGTCGATTTCGAATGCGTAGATCTGGCCATACGTCTTGTCGTTCACTACAGCGTGCTCTTCGATTGCGGCGCGGATCGAGTCGGACATGCTTTTCGTCTGCGCCGCGAGATCCGCCTGGCCGAGCTGAGACATGATGTAGCTTGTACCGTTAAGGTGGGTGGCGAATTGCATGTTGGCTGGTATGAAAAGCTGGTAGATCGTGCTGTCATCAGACGGTCTGAATGCACTTCTCACAAGACCAGTGCCGCCGTTCACCGGACTGCCGATACCCATATTCAGGAGGGTCTCCGAGGCAGATGTTGTGTCGCGCTGGAAAGTGTACGGAGATTGGTTGACCATTCCGTTCGCCGCGTAGGTGGGTGTATCGCGCATCGCGGTTGCCACGTTGAGCACAGTTTGTACGGCTGAGACCCACTGGAAGTTTTGAAAGAAGTCGAGATCGGATGTGGCGGTGTAGTACGCAGAGGAAAGCTCGAGGAAGGAAGCGAGTGAGTCAAGCTCGTACTTGCACTCGAACACGGACAGGTTAGAGTATTGAGGGTAGACCTCGTCCGTCTGCGCGTACTCATTTACGCTCGCGTTGATACCTGACTCGACTGGCGGTTGGAAGGAGTTGCAGAAGGGCGAAGTCTGAATGTAGCGGGCTTGGAGGTTCAAGACACCACGGTAGAGCGAGGCAAAAACGGGCGTGGAGGCATTTTGGAGGAAAGAGGAATAAGAAAGCATCTGATTTGAGGAATCCCGGAGCCACATTGCGTTGCTTGATCGGTCAGCGCGTATCAGCTGGAGGGACCCCAGAGACCTACATATCCCCTGTGATGATGAAGGTGAGCTCTTCGGCAGAATTATTTGCTGCTACTCCTTTCCATCCGATTGCTGTGTCGAGTGTGTTTGGGACTGTGAAAGTCAGTTAATGCCTCCATCCAGTGCTTGCATGACTCACAGCTGTTCTCGAAGAGTCGGTAAAGATCTGGGTCTGAGATCTTTGACTTCATGTCAGTGATGACTGCTTCCAGTGCCGCGGAAGATGCTGTTCGGCATGTTGGATCTGGTCGCTGGTAGCTGAGATTGTACCTGCCAGTGCTGAAAGGAGCGTGATACTCTTGAGCATAATCAGAGTAGTCTGGGCAGGTTGACTGCTGTGCCCCAGCTGGAGTTAAGGCGACCAGTGCTGCAGCAAGAGTAAGTGGCTTCATTAGGAATATACTGTTTCACGAAGGAGGAAAAATGAATGAGAGCGGCTCAGTATCAAGCGCAAAGAAGCTCAGGTTGCCCACACCAGGCCGTGAACTGAACGACGTCGAGTTGTTGTGCATGAGCACAATGTTCCTTCGGGTAGTACCCGTTGACCAATGTAACCATGTGCATAACCCCGCAAGATCGTCAAAGCTGGCTTGTGCAATGTCGCATTTTCGCCTCAAACCATGTAGGCGCACCCACACGGTGGAAAGCTGATAGAGCGCAGCAAGAAAGGGTGCGCCGTCCGGGAATGGCATTTGCAAGAGGGGGAAGCTGGCTGCACAGGTCAAGTTCCCTGGCAAAAGCAAGTCCGCCCGCGCTTGGCGCTGCTGGAGATCAGACCAGTCATGATGCACCCTTCCAAGAATCGCAAATCCAATTCGCTAGACCTCGACTTAAACCGTTCCAGGCCAGAGATCTGGGTGACCAAATCTAAGGTATTACATCTACCTCAACCGACAACTTGGCAAGTCAAATTCGTTGAGCAACGACTGGGTGTCTTGGTGGTCGCTGGCGGCCTCTACTTGCAGCCTTGAAAGCTGGGTTTTACGTGCAGCCTCTCTCCGATGCAAGACCTCGACTTGGTCAAGCTTTGTGTCCATCTGATTGAAATGTGTATCGAGTCGCTTGAAGAATTTGCTGACGAAGCCTACTGGTATCGCCCCTGCTTGGATGATGTCGGAGTATGCCATCAGATCATGCATATAGTTGGCGAGCTCCTTACGTTGCTCGCTGACCGACGCCAGCGCAAAAGCTTCAGATCCTTGTAACTTCGGCCAGTGCTTGTTTGACGATTGGTTGGTCTTCGAAGGGGTGGTAGCTGGTCTGAATGGGACAATCGCGCTAGACTCGCCAATGCCTCTTTCATGCTCATGTCCTTCTGCTTGTTCAGCTCTTCTGTGGGAATCCTTAGAGTCTGGAGCCATGGCCGTTGGTGAATTCAGCCTCGAGTCTGTACCATTCAAGGTAATTGTTGGCTTCGTCTTCTTCAAGACTGACTCGTCGTCGGTGCTTTGTAGTCCCGACTCTTCATAGAGTCGCTTGCGACTGCGGTCAACTGTCACAGAGATGGCTCTTTGATGGATATCGGTGCGCAGCTTTTCGTCATACACGCCCTGGTCATCTGCACTCGGTTCTTCGCTATCATCGTCCCCGTTGTACACTTCACTCAACTCCTCGTCGCCTGAAGCTTCGCTATCAACATGCAAGTTGGATGCTACATAAGTTTCGGATTTGTTGGCTGCGTATTGCGATTGCTCCGCTCGATGCTCCATCCCTTCCATGACTTTGGTGTACTTGGCAACCGATAGGGGCTCCCTTGTCAGTACGAACACGTTCTTCCACAGTGCGACAGCACTACGGGTCACAAACCTATACTTGTGCCTGTGCAGCGTAGAAAGGACGCTTACCTGGTCTCGTTGCACTGGCCATAGACATCGCAGCTGAAGCCGGATGGAGCGACAGTCAACACCTGCATGGCGTGGTGCTTATCGATAGATTCATGGAGAGCAATTTCCCATTTACAACCAGAACTCATGGAGTACACGAAATCAACGGCGATGGCTACTAGCGCAGTCCGGCGGCACATTCTGATGCCTCAGGGCGGCGGTGCTGGGTAAGTACAACGCCGTACCTTCACTACGGTCCCGACTGTACACCGGCTTTTTCCTCCTTCATAGTCACACCAAACCTATATCTTTGGCGCCCTATTGCCAATGTCTTCGTTGTCTCACCTCCACGGTGGTCTCGCTACATCTGACCCGCGTTCCCGCTGTGCTATCGGGCTCCCGCTGTCCATACTGAGTTGTAACAGTAAGCTGTAGCAGCTAGTAAAACTTCCAACACATAGATATATTGAACTCTCGAACCTCTTCGTGGTCTTGACTTCTCTCCGCGACTCATGGCCCATGAGATTGTACTGACAACAAACAAATTATGGTTGCTTACATAATAGGCACTATCGATAGCCAGCACCTTCCCGCAGACGAGGGGGGCCAGTGTTTACACGCTCCATTCTTACAGCTTGTTGGACTGCAGACTCGACAGCAGAAGCACAGTCAATCAAGCAGAAAAAGCCCGAACAGTGCTGAAAGTGCATGCTGTCTCTAAGATGCTCATCAAGGAGTTTCACAAAGATGTCTCGACGACAGCGAGTGGGCAGGGTACAATGCGTGAGACCCTCCACGCACCCGGTCGAGATGCGGCACAGAAAAAGCAGCGCACATACTGAGACATCTTAAGGTATCTTCATCTTCCACCCAGTGATACCAGGCTATCCGCACGCCAAGTTTCCTGGTGTGGTCGTCTTCTCAGAAATCTATCAAGGTGAACGTCGTTCCTTTCTCACTCTGCCCCGGCCTCTGACACATCCCCAGTGACCGGCCCAGTCGCACGCTTGGCCCGTCAGATTGCTTCCCAGGGTTACATAGTCGCGGCACCCTCTTCCTATCACGAATTTACCGGTCCCGAGGCTCTGGCCTATGACGTGCCTGGCACAGATTCAGGCAACGAGTGGAAGATCAAGAAGACGATACCTGCCTACGATGAAGATGCCGAACTTTCGGTCACCACACTATTGAATATGCCAACATGTAACGGCCGCATTGGCACGACCGGCATGTGTCTAGGAGGCCATCTTGCATACCGCTGCGCGCTTGACCCTAGGGTATCGGCAGGCGTGTGCTTTTTCGCGACAGACATGCACAGCCACAGTCTAGGGCTAGACAAGAAAGACAATAGTCTGGAAAGGGCGAAGGATGTTAAGGGTGAGCTGGTGATGATCTTCGGAAAGAGTGACAACCACGTCCCCCCAGCTGGGCGGGATCTGATACGGAAGACGCTACATGAGGCCGGTGTCGAGTTCAGCTTCTATGAGATTGCAGGCGCACAGCACGCGTTCATTCGGGACGAGTTAAGTAAAGATCGATATGATGCTGCCATAACAAAGGTGTGTTTTGAGATGCTGCTGGAGCTGTTTGGGCGGAGACTGAAGACCGATCTGGGAGAGCACAGTGGTGAGAAGCTGAAGATTGAAGATATTTGCTAGAGAGCCAGATGGAGCATTGTACGCCGGGCGACTTTGATGACTACGTCCCTGACTGCCTCGCGTCCACCAAAATCGTAAGTTCGCATTCTTCTGGACGACAATCCAACATTTCGTCGAAGCACGTCAGCACCAGAAGGTTGCGTGATCGAACAGGAACGAAGTCGATATCGAAAGCGTCAGGCTTTAGTGATTGAATTGCGAGATCGATGGTAGTTACTCAGAGCCCTAGAATGAGTAGTTCTGATCGGGAAAGCTGCTGGGGATCTGTTTGAGCCCATGCCACCTGCGTTCCATCCTGTCAGTACGGTAAGCCAGGTCTTCATGCTTGAGCTCATTCATCCCAGCCAAACCAGGTGTTCTCGAGAACATCCTCACCAATGGAGCCGAAATCCAATTCGATTGTATCAGCCGAGTCCGCATCACTTTCTGTTCCACCTCTTTCTTGACCTTCCTCTGGCTCATGGCCCACCAGCTCAAAGATCTTCTCACCAACCTGCCTTTTACAATCTTCCAATGCCGCAGTGAGCCTAATCAGCACATCCATTCTCTCCCTATATCTCTGGTCGCGCTCGTACAGCCTCTCCATCACCGACATGCTTCGTCCGTACTCACTCGTAGAACTTCGTCGCCAACACCGTCCAGACAGCTTAGTCTCTACTTCTCGTTGACGAACGTGCTCTTGCTTCAACCATTTGACCAGCCTGTACATTGTTCTTGCTCCTTCCTCCTCTTTTGTTAGGGTGTCGATGATGGCGTTTAGCTTGGCGTAGCTTCGTTCTTGGCCAGGGTGAGTGTTAGCTATGCGTTGCGAGATTGCAACGGTTGGTCAGACCATCAGCGATGTCAAGGATTGTTTCTTCTTGTACAAGCGGTATGTGTAGCCATGTTTGCCAATCGTCTACTATGGCGCCGGCGAGACGTTTGTAGAAAATTGCTATTTGGTCTTAGTACTGTTCCCCTACTAGACTAGGGTAAAGAATCTTGCCTCGCACTTTAGCTTGAGGTTCGGCTCTGAAAGCTGGCATTGCAGCAGTATCTCCGGTAGTGCTTTGCGTTATTGGGCTTCAAGTTAATGTTCAGCGATTGGAAGCTCTCGACCCGGCAGGCAACAATTTTGTAGTCGTTTTGCAAGCGAAGATCGCAAAGGTTGTAGATGACGCTGTTGAAATGTGGCCGTGAAGGTCGCTGACGGTTGGTGAAGATTTTGCGACAAAAAGTCTACACCGAGTTGTATTTCGGTAAGAGCGCATGCTCCAATCCATGTTTGACTGGATACTGCTCAGGAGTGGCCTCATGCCGATTCCGCGGAGTCTAGCTGTCTTGCAAATGTTTTGCCTTCGAAGTATACCCTTCCTGTTCTTGCAATTCTGTTTGTATGCTAGTTTCTCGCCCGGGCGTGAAAGAGCTCATCTAAATTGAGAGGCAGGGTCCATATGGCTGTATTCGTACCGACCCTCATTTGGAAACTTCAAGCAATCTCCCAAGTTGCCTTCAACACCTTCGATTTCAAGCCCAGTGGCTCCTGCATAACCTTGTCTTGTTGATCGGCTCGACCTTTCTGCTCATCTATCCAGCCCATATACAGCTTTTGTCTCGCGGGTTCAGGTCGATGTACGCTCCTCTTAGTGTCATCTTACGCCCAACATCATGTGAGGATCCTTCTTCTTCTCATATTCGTGTAGTCCACTTTGATTGCCCTTAGCATCGCAAGCGGGCTCATATCAATGAGCTTGTGGATTAAAGCTGGAACGACTGACGACCATCCAAGTTATGGATGCCATCCTTCTGGCATAGTTGTACTCGATTGCATTGAAAAGGGAGGTCATGTCACCGTCGTCACGTGACATAGCACTTATATGCCTACGCATACCGTGCTACCTTTTCTTTCTCTCTCTTCGTACAGTTATTCAGTCAATGCAACGCATCATCACATTCTCACGATTCTCGCCTTGTAGCCGTGACAGGTCACTCTGGGAGAGGTCATAGACACATCTTTGCTATATGCTGTTTCAAGCAGCTCAGATAGCTCATCGTTGTCAATTACCGCAGAAGACAGAGATTTGCGCATGTTTGCCGACCGGCCTCTGCCAGGCCTTGCCATACCTTATGGCGTGATACTAGCGATGGGGTGCTATCTCAGCTTGTGGTCTCCTGGACATGGCATCGGCAAGATAGTAAAAGTTTCGGGGCTTGCTGGGTCCGAATGAGTTTGGGCGGCGTGTTGTAGAGTCGAGCATGGCCATCCAACCAAGTGTCAATAGCAGACGTCGAGAGTAATCTGTGATGAAGGAGGTGAAAGGAAGCTGGACTCGGGTGCATAGTCCTTTGAAGATATTGTGGTAGCACGCTACGCAGTCTCGACAACAGGAATGATGACCTACCTAGGCCACACTGGGATATCTATGTAGAATAGCTCGTGTCGTACGAGCTATAGGCTGTGATCTGTGATTGCTCATATAAGCACTAAGCTACCGATGTCCTGGATGCAATATTCGAGTTTTTGCCGGCTCGCAAGCGCGTTGGTCCATGCACAAACCTCGACGGCCGGAGCGTCTGCCATTACCTCAGATACCAGTATCATACCAATGCTCTTGAGCTCCGTACCTACGCCACGAGAATTGTTGTGACCGACTCTATGCGGTACACTCTTTTCAAAAGCTCCCTGTCGGCGCCAACCATGATGCATGGTCGAAAGCAGGCCTTCAACATAGTGTGCGATCCTAGCGCCCAATCCGATCTACCGGAACTCGGTCAGTTCAAGCACATAGACCGAACTGCAGGACGCTCAAGGCGACCACGTTTGAGAGTGCAATCATAATGGAATCAGATATCTTTCTGCCTGGGCTACTTTCCCGAAATCAGTGGCTGGGATGAGCAAGAAATACGAATACGCCCTGACGGCAAGGACGCGCCGCGCAAACGGAACGTCTTAAACTGCTTGCCGAGGCTCCCGATTTGGCAGACACAGAAAGATCGAAACCTTGTTGCACCTGTCGCCATGCAGTCTTCGCATCATCATGCCTCGCGTTGCGATCCGACACAGCTCGGCCAAGCCGCAGCATTTCTTTGGGGTTGTCGCAAGTATGCCTCGAAGTGGCAATTCCTCTCAACGATGTACACAGGTTTAGGCTGAGAGTCGGCCTGTTCTTCAACAAATGAGGGTTCAGTTCTGGATCAGTTCTGCAGTGCTTGTGTTTTTGAGTGCTTGACGGCCCATCAACATAGCATTCATCATGGCTTGATACATACGCACGACGTCTGATACAATTTCGCCGGGAGCCCAAAGGTGTTGGAAGGCCAGCAAGATGGTGCTCATATTGCGCCAGATATGGGCGCTGACGGTCAAGAACCTATTGATCGCCCTCGTGCGACACTGGGCCTCGACGCCCTTCCGAGCCTTCTTCCTGCCGGTCTTCTTCATAGGCTTTTTGTCCTACGCACGATTCCTCTTCATTCCGGCTTCTGTATATGGCATCAGCGACCCTCATCGAATCAGAAGTCTACCGCAAGCCGTTGATGCTGTCACAGGAGGAAGAAACCAACTCGTCTTTGTCAACAGTGGCTTCGAAGGTGGCGATATAGCAAGAGTTATTGATCGGGTTTCAAGCCCGCTTCAGTCGTCTGATATCCAAATAGTCACGCTCTCTGAAGAAGCAGCACTACGAGAACAATGTCGGAGCACAATCTTGGGCACGTCAACATGTATCGCGGCTACCGTGTTCTACTCTTCCCCCACGGAGGGCGCCGGCGGCATTTGGAACTACACTATACGCACTGACGGTGCGCTGAATAATAAAATCGTGACAGACTCGGACAACAACGATCAGCAGATCTACATCTTGCCCCTCCAACATGCTATCGACGTCGCTATTTCGAATCAGAATTCGAGTGCTACTGCAATACCTGAGGTTGTCGAGAACTACCCGTACACTTCGATCACTCCCGAGCAAAGACAACAAGCAATTAGAACACGGTATATGGGTGGTGTCATCAATATTCTTGCCGTTGCTTTCTTCATTGGCATGGTTGGAATTTCATACCAATTAAGTGGATTGGTAGCCAGGGAACGGGAGATTGGTATGGCACAGTTACTGGACAGTACGATGCCCAATGACGCCCGATGGCAACCTCAAGCCGTTCGAATCTTTGCGAATCACTTCGCTTTCGACCTCATCTATGCACCGGGTTGGATCGTTATGAGCATCATCCTGAGCGTTGGAGTTTTCGCTGAGACTTCGGTTGCAATTATGCTTGTCTTTAACATCTTCGCTGGTCTAGCGATGTCCTCCTTCTCAATCTTCGCAGCTGGCTTTTTCAAGAAAGCTCAACTCAGTGGTATTCTGACAGTCATCGCTTTCATGCTCCTCGCTGTGCTGGCACAAGTTCTTAACAAAGCTGGAACGGCCACTTATACGATTTTATCGCTGCTCTTTCCGCCGATGAACTACGTCTTTTTTATCATTACATTGGCTCGATGGGAACGCCAGGAGCTAGGAATGGATATAGTTGAGGCTGCTCCAGATCACACTTCATCCTTGCCAGGCATTGCTTTCTGGGTCTTTCTCCTTATCCAGATTATTGTGTACCCGATTCTTGGGGCTTTACTGGAGAGGACGCTGTACGGCACTGCCTCGAAAAGCCGGAAGACGCAAGCGTCTGATTCAGATGCTGCCATATCCATTGAGGGCTTCACCAAGCTGTACCGCCCGAGGTGGATGACCCGACTATCAAATATGCTCCTTAGACGACCTCTAAAATCTGTGCTCGCAGTGGACAACCTCAGCCTCGTTGCTCGTAGAGGCGAGATTATGGTCTATCTCGGTGCGAACGGTTCCGGCAAATCAACCACGCTAGACGCCATTGCTGGTCTGACTGCAATTACCTCAGGCAGCATAGTCATCAATTATCCTGACCAACATACCAGCCTAGGGCTATGCCCGCAAAAAAACGTTTTGTGGGATGACCTAACTGTCCTCGAGCACGTTCGAATCTTCAACAAGGTCAAGAGCAAAGGGAAAGCGGTATCAAAGGACGAGTTAAAGGAACTACTTGGGTCATGCGATATCGCTTTCAAGCAAAATGCTCAATCGAAGACGTTGTCTGGTGGGCAGAAGCGAAAGCTGCAACTCGCCATGATGTTTACGGGAGGCTCTACAGTATGCTGTGTGGATGAGGTCTCATCAGGTCTTGACCCATTATCGCGGCGGAAGATCTGGGACATCCTGCTTGCCGAGCGAGGCCGACGTTCCATCATCCTGACCACGCATTTTCTAGACGAAGCAGACTTGTTGGCTGATCACATCGCGGTTTTGTCCAAAGGCAAATTGAAAGCATACGGCACATCTGTTGAGCTCAAGAGCAAGCTTGGAGGAGGCTATCGAGTGCATGTCTATCAGCGTGAGGGTGAAATGCAGGAGAAGCTTTATGATATACCTCGCATTGAGCACGGAGAGCAAGTGGAATATTTGCTTGCAACGTCAAGCGAAGCAGCCGATTTTGTCCAGCAGTTGGAAAAAGATGACATCACCGAATATCAGATCAGTGGACCAACAATCGAAGACGTTTTTCTAAGATTAGCAGAAGAAGTCCAGCCGTCCTCCACAACAATGGCCATAAAGCATGAGTCTGAATATGAAGAAAGCAGAAATTCGACACCAAATGATGCTAAAGGTGCGGTGGCAAATCCTCAAGCACTACGAGGAAGACAAAGCAATGCCGTCCCGGAGCTTCTGACTGGAAAACGTATCAGTATGTTCAGGCAAGCGGTCGTTCTCTTCCGGAAGCGCATGCTGGTGGCAAGGAGAAATCCCCTACCTCTTCTGGCGGCTTTACTGATACCGGTCATTGGTGCAGGCCTGGTTTCACTGTTTCTAGGCGATTACGAGCTGCCCAGCTGCAGTCCTCAGGCGGCCGATTTCGGTACTTATGATATTACCTCTTTGTCTTCGCAGATTAATTACCAGCTTGTGGCAGGTCCTTCGTCTGCCTTGACTTCAGAAGTACTGCAACGCTTTGCTCAGACACTTCTGGGGGGCTCTGAAGCTGCTGGCCAAAACACAACCCAGTTGTTCGAAGCTCTGACGATTGTTGATACTCTGGACGAATTCAACAACCAGATCAGTATGCGATTCGCCAATATTACTCCTGGTGGCTTCTTCCTTGGTGGTACGAATGAGCCACCAGTAATTGCCTGGAAAGGCAACGGTGGCACCTCGAAATCTCAAATCGTCCTCAATATGCTCGACAATGTCCTCTCTGGGTTGCCTATCGCGACTCAATATCAGCCATTCGACGTACCGTGGCCGGCTGACGCGGGAGAGGCCTTGCAGATGATCACGTACTACGGCCTATGCCTCTCCATCGCGGTTGGTCCATTCTTCGCGCTGTATCCGACAGTCGAACGAATTAGAGACATTCGTAGTCTACAGTACAGTAATGGGGTCCGAGCTCTTCCCTTGTGGCTTGCTTCCACCGCCTTCGACTTCCTTATCGTCCTCCTGTCTTCAGCTGCCGCGGTGATAATATTCACAGCGGTCACCCCAGTCTGGTACAACGCTGGCTACCTGTTTGTGGTCATTCTTCTGTATGGTCTGGCATCCATTCTGCTGTCGTACGTTATCTCGCTGTTCTCGAGGTCTCAGCTGGCAGCATGGTCAATCGCTGCGGCTGGACAGGCGGTAGCATTCTTGATCTACTTCGTCGCTTTCATGAGCGTGATTACATACGTTCCGGCTAGCTCGCAGACAAGTGCACTCAACATTGCACACTTCACGATAGCCGCAATTGCGCCGATCGCCAACGTGCAAAGAGCGTTGTTCATGGCTTTGAACGTCTTCTCTCTCACATGCAAGGATCGCGAACTTGCACCGTATCCTGGAGCCATCACAGTCTACGGCGGACCAATATTGTATCTGATACTTCAGTCATTGTTTCTATTCGCCGTTCTCCTTTGGTGGGACAGCGGCTCGTTGTACCGGAGACTACGGAACAGAAAAAAGCCGATCGAGGCAGAAGACAGAGACACGGTAGACGCGGAAGTATCAAACGAGCTCACAAGAGTTGCCTCCTCCAGAGACGGTCTTCGTGTGCTCAACCTTACCAAACAATTCAAGAAGAATCTAGCGGTCAACGATATCACGTTTGGTGTTCCCCGGGGGGAGGTCTTTGCGTTGCTTGGGCCTAACGGAGCCGGCAAGTCAACTTGTATCTCCTTGATTCGTGGCGATATCCAGCCAAGCCGGCGTGGTGGTGATATATTTGTCGAGGACATCTCTGTGATTAGTCATCGCGCACAAGCACGATCAAGATTAGGGGTATGCCCACAGTTTGATGCCATGGACACTATGACTGTGTTCGAGCACCTCGACTTCTATGCTCGTATTCGCGGCGTCAGCGACCCGAAGCACAATGCTTCAGCAGTCATGCAAGCTGTTGGGCTCACACCATATGCCGCACGAATGGCGGCCAAACTATCGGGTGGTAACAAGAGAAAGTTATCGCTCGGCATAGCCCTCATGGGTAACCCAGCTGTCTTGCTGCTCGATGAGCCATCCTCAGGTATGGATGCGGCGAGCAAGCGTGTTATGTGGAAGACACTGGCATCTGTCGTTCCTGGCAGATCACTCGTGCTCACTACTCATTCGATGGAAGAAGCAGATGCATTGGCGAATCGCGCAGGCATCATGGCAAGCAAGATGTTGGCGCTCGGCACGACGGATTACCTCCGACGTAAACATGGCGATGCATACTATATCCATCTGGTGCACTCGGAAGCTCCACACACCAAGGATGAGGATATGGACAGCATACGAAAATGGATTCGCGAGAGGATGCCCAATGCGCGAGTCGAGGAAAAGACGTATCATGGACAATTGAGGTTCGAAGTGCCGACTTCTTTGCCCCAGCTAGAAAAGCACGATGTGCGTGCAGAAGTAGCCGGGAAGGTTGCGACAGCAATCGATGCAGATGTCGGTCCCGTATCGGCAACCTCAATACCAAAGCTGTTCTCGGAACTTGAATCGGCAAAGCAGGAGCTAGGCATCGAGTATTACAGCGTTAGTCGAGCGACCTTGGATCAGGTCTTCCTCAATATCGTTGGAAAGCACAATGTGTCTGAAGAAGGCGGCGAGACTGTCAAGGGGGAACCCCGGGGTGTCAAACGACGAAGTTGGCTTTCGCGCACCTAAGCAAGCCTTTATTTTGCCTCTTCTATATAGACATCTTGCGGACGTTGAATCCATGCACGTATGAGGGGGACTTCTTCGCTGTAACGATTAAACGCGCATATCCCGCATGCGGCTTAACGCATAGGCAGCAGCCAAGGATGCTACTGGTGGAATTGTATCAGGTCTAGATAGTGCATGGTAGAGGTTCTTGTACATATTAGTCGCATTTTGGGTGGTGCAACTGCGAACTGAATTGATGCTCTGCCTGGATTTGGCAATTGAACTAAGCGAGAAGGGCGTGATTGGCACGACACCAGGTGAAGAAGCGGGACAAGTGCAAAGACAACGTTGACTTCGATTAGAAATTTAGAATATACATATATAGAAGTGCTCGCCTTGCTCATGGCGGAACGCTCTGTCGCCTTCGCTCCCAGGAGTTGTCCTCGAAATCGACAGAGCGTTTCGATACTGTTTAGGGGATCTCGTTGTTGGCATTGCCCACTGTGACTGACGAGCGTCCGCTATAATGCATTTTGCGACTTCAACATAATACTGATGGCGACCAACGCTGACACTGCAGACAATTGGTGCTACTGTCTTTCCGAGCCATCGATGTCGCTGACACCAGGAGCCTCGAAAACCACGCCACTCTTTTCCGAAGCTGCGCACGAGCCAGGCTAATTTCGGCACTTTGGAGTTGCCGAAGCTGTGACACATGCCGCCTAAGTCATTCAACTACTTCGCTCGGCAGCATGAATACTGCCATAGAACGCAATAGGCGGGGCTTCTGGGCAAGAAGGTCCTGCTGCAACGAAACGTAGCATACTCCTTTGCTACATTCTGGCAGTGGCAAACGAAGCAAAGCCAGATCTTTCGGAACAGTGGTTTGATGAATTTGATTCACGTCGCCCCTACTAGGCACCAAACAGCGGATTCGCTCGTTTCTTTGGCCCCCGCATGTCAGCCCGGTCGTTGAAACCTTGAATTGTATTCTAGTCTGGATCCTGCTGGCAGCATCACCTTCTACCCATTTATCATGACGAGAACTCGTGCGACACGCTCACTTTTACAGCATACCATCATGGCCTATGACGACCAAGCTCGAACAAGTACAAGATCCTAAGGTATGTCATTTGTGCAACGACGCGAGCAGGAATCAAGAGTCGGACCGAACTCCAGCAGTGTCAGTCCGTCAACTTCTCATGCGGCGTTCTTCCGACTGCGTGAATGCCGTCTGAAGGCCAAGGCAATGAGAAGTCACAATCGTCAGTCGGCATGTCAACGAAACCTCAAAAGAAGGTAAATTTCCATTTCGTTACTGGCAACCCGCAATCAGAAGTTGAGAAACGGACTGTCCGGACAATCGTACGCTCGAATGCTTCGAACAGACGATGGCGCCAGGTGCGAGAAACGCAGGCAAATTCCACAGCCAAGCCTCAAATTGACGATGATAATGCATCCGGGCAACCAAATGGAAAGACGCTATCGGCTGGAAGCACTGCCTCCGATGACGAGACCAACAGCCGAGATCAACAAGCCAAAAGGCGGCGATTAGTGGCACGCAGCGCACGACGTCAAAGCAAGTCATCAGTCCATGGACTTTCGACTCAGTCAGTGAGCCCGACGGAAGTTGCCAATCTTGGCCAGAACTATTTTGGATTTATGCCTACTTCCAATGTGTCGAAGCAAAGCATTACGCGTATGCTGCAAGGCACCGCTGCCTCATATGCTCAGCTATTTCCATCCGGCAAAAACTCCGCGGTCAGTCAGATGGCCCGAGACTGGTTCCAACAGTGTCTCACCACTCGCGGGATTCTGCATACCGCTCTGTTTTGCCAGGCGATGAGAGCTCAGGCAGTGCGACCGGGATGGTCAGCGATGTCAGGCAATGAGCTCATGCTGTGCCAAACCGAGGCTGTGCATGCTATCAACGACAAGCTACTACAGGCGGCAACAGCCTGCGATGACGAGAGCGTCCGCATAGTCTTCTCACTAACGTGGCATGGTGCAGTCAAACAAGATGTTACTCCTCGCACGCCGAAACAATCACCACTTGCGGACTTGCAATCACTGAAAATGTTCATGGGTGTCATCGCATGCGACCCAGTTCATGCTCAAGGTCTTGACAACATACTGAGGGTACGCGGCGGATTGGACAAGGTCGAGATGCCAGGGCTTGCTTTTTTGATATCCTATGGCGATATACTCACATCGTCATGCAATCTAAGTAGACCGACATGGCCATACGGTTCTTATGCTCGGTATAATCACGATGCAGCTGCTGACGACGAATGGCTGAGAACAACACGCCGGGTCGATCATCCACTGGTGACTCTCGGTGACGGCTTTGTGGCGTTGCATCTTTGGTTGCCCCCCGAAAGAGCCTCGCAATTGCAGCTTGTCTTCAACGACATGGCTGATTACACCAGGGCCTCTCACGACTTCGTCCTTGGGTCACCAATAGATCGCAATCGAGCCGTTATGGCAGATCAACGAAACTCAGTGCAGCACAGTCTATTGTCATTGTGCCTTACCGAAGATGAACAATTTTTGGATCGCGATCTCTTTGAGTTGTGCTGGCTTGCAGGAGTCGCCTACAGCTCGATCGCAGTGTTTCCGCTTGCACCAAATGCAGCCCAATTTGACAGAATTGCGCGTCGCATAAAGGGAAAGTTGGGCCGGCCGCTCGTGCTGCAGAGTTGGTCGAAGGCTCCCGAGCTTGTATTGTGGATCACAGTTATAGGAGCACTATGTGCGATAGGCACGGACGATCGTGACTGGTATCTTGGGCTGTTGATGCAAGAAATTGACACGCTTGGCATCTCGACATGGCGGGCTCTCAAACTACGTATCATGAGCTTCTTGTGGTTTCCATTAGCGAGTGATGCGGATGGAGAGGAGCTCTGGGCAGAAATTCAAAGACGTGGTCGCCCATTCGTATGGGAACAGCAAGAAATTGGCGTTGATGCTTCGAGTAGCCATTGAACTGAGAAGACGTATCTTCCTACCAATAGACAATGATCACGGCGGCGATCACGCTTTCCGAATCCTTAACGTGTACAAGCACTCGAGCACAGATTCTACACAACTGGTGAGTCACACCGCCAAGCTTACCGGACAATCAGAAACCGAGAAGTTCATCGCATCACTTGAGGGCTTCATACACACACTCCCTGTACTCGATCTGCACACAGTACCCATTTAGACTCAACAGAATGGCAGTAAAAATGCGGCAGGACATGCTCCAGACAACTACGCCATTACTAAGACGTTCTCATAGACGAGATTACCCAGTAGTCCTTATGACTTGCCGCATCGCAGGATCAGGAAAATCAACCTTGGCCAAGGCAGTCATAAACGAGCTACCTTACTCCACCAGACTAACAATTGATGAAATCGTTTACGAGAAGCATGGCTTGTATGGCGTCGACTATCCCACCAGCGATTCGCTCTATCAACAATATCAGAAAGAGGCCGACAAGATCTTCATCGACCTGTTCCGCAAGTCGCTCAAAGAGAATAAAGACATTGTGCTGGATCGCTCATTCTACTCAAAGGGAGGAGCGGAGGGAGTACACGCATTGGTTGAGGACGGGGGTGGCAAATGGGTTCTGGTGTATCTCAAGGCTCGCAGTAAGGAGGAATTATGGGACAGAATCTGTGAAAGAAGTGCGAAAGGGAAGGACGCAAATTCAGCTATGGATATCTCAAGAAGTACGTTTGAGACATACTGGAGGGCCTTTGAGGAGCCACAAGGCGAAGGTGAGGTGGGCATTCGCAGTCTCCCACCAACTTGACACAAATGCTCAACATTCTTTGGTGTGCTGAGCAGCGCATGATGTCTGCATAGGCGCTTGCAGCCCGTTGATCCCTGGTATGCCTGTGAGAGCTACGTGCAGTCGAAGACTAGGCAGGCTCCAGCAACCGCAACGCGTGCACTGGCACCAAAGCTTGTGCCGAGGTCCGTGTGGTAGGGATAACTGCTAAACTGTCGATCGACTGCACGAATAATATCCGAACTGCAGGGTACATACGAGAGGTCGGAATATTGGCGAAACTGCCTTCTGCAGATGCAGTGATCCCGCCACTAGATGTTTAGAGCAGACTCTACAGGTACAAGCGAGGGGTCTTGCCAGCGTCGATTTCGGACATTTATTGATGGGTGGTCTTCATCGGATACAGTGTGGAGCATGGGATTGACTGGCTGCAAACCTTGATCGGACGATCAGCGCAATGAGAACAGGGTACCAAGCTAATGTTGGTTGCTGAAGAGCACCTCTGCTGTCTTCCCCAGATTCTGGGCCAGATGATCAGCGCAAGCAATTTAGCTGAATAATATGGCACCATTAGCTCAATCTTCCTAGTGTTTAGTGTCTTGGAACTTTGACCCATCCACGTCATCCTTGGCAACATCGATGCCAAAAGAGTCCAGATCGTTAGCATCTCAAGCCACAATTTCCAGATCGGTCACGCGGTCTAGACACTTGCGTTATACAAGGCGAATTCTCCACCTTTGCTAAGTGTCCTTACCTCATACAGCAGCAAGGAGGTTTTGCACAGCCCGAATACCAAGGATTATACACAGCGTCTTGTACAGACCCGGCTGGACGGTCTCTTCAAGATTTTGAAGGCAATGGACGGTGCGTCCTCCGTGCATTTTATAGCGCCAAGTTCGACTTGGTGCACTGGCGTAAATCGGACAGCTTTGCTGAATCGGACTCTGTTCATTCCAAGGCCAAGGTGTACAGTGCTCACAAGGAGACCTTGTCTCAGCACCAAATTCCGCTCAGCGAGACCACAACGCTTGTCCCTAGCCTGTGAAGCCGAAGGTCGCGAGTATGTCCCCATTGGTGGCTATCGCTTCTCGTTCGGTGAACCAAGCCAGCTATATGCTGCAGCCGCTTATATCGCAGTGCTGACCGAGATGCTGTTTTCTAAGCAGAGAATGTGCCAGACCAAACGTCCCACTAACCATGATTGATCACCACGTTCGTACTAGCCCATATCCACTGTCAATCAATTCATTCGACGACTCGATGAGAGCTTAGGAGTAGCTTGCCAAGGTCTAATCTCAAGCTATTGACGCAGTAGCTTCCGTCGACTGCAGGACCGAAAGCTACGAAGCCTTGTTCCTACTGCTAAGCGTGGAAGAGCACTGGCCAAGAGGCTGCTGCTGCAATTGCCCAAACTGCTCGTGTCTTGCTCCGCCTCAATACAAGACTTTGTGACATACGAGGAGCACATAGCTGGCACTTCCATTTGTCACCAGCTTGGCAAGAAAGCTCCCGAGCTCTACTCTCGGGGCAAAATTTAAGGAAGACGTGTGCTCCGTGCAGAATGGCAGCTAGGTTCGTGCATAAAAGATGAACCTCCCTTGATGCAACTGAACCTCAACTTCATCTGAGCATCAAACAACAGGCAGCAGAATTACATTCACCATTCCATCCCGACACACTCCACAACAAATAGCCGCTTAACTCCAACCACACCACAAGATTCAAGATGAGATTCACAATTGTTGCCGCTGTCGCTGCTTGCGCTACCACAGTTTCTGCCGTTCCTACTCCAGGTTGGAAGGGTGAGCATCGACCAGGCTGCAAAACACCCGCAAACCCTTTCACATTCACATCAACCTACTCTGTCAAAGCTACCCCGGAGCAGGTCATAGGCCCGGATGGACCAACCGGTGGTCTTGCAGTAAGTATATCGAAGCATTTCTCCGTCAGGTTTGGCACTAACTCATCTCCTTAGGGTGCCACTGGCTACTATGAGCTTGGTCTGAACAGTGACACAAACACTATCTGCTACAACATCACCCTCATTGGCTTCCGAGGCGACTTCCAGTCAGCCGCACTCACCGGAACTCATATCCACCAGGCCGCAAAGGGTGCCAACGGTCCACCGCGAATCGCCTTTCCCAATCCAGTGGGCGATGAGAATTATGCCAACAGCATCGGCTGTATCAAGGGACCCTTCGCAACTGGCATTTTAGCCGATGGTGTAGACACAGGTGCCGCCTTCCAAGTGTCGCAGATCGAGGCAAACCCCGCTGGCTTCTTCGCTGATGCACACTCTTCTCTAGCAGTGCCAGGTGCTGTTCGAGGACAGATTGCATAGACGTCTGGGACGGAGGAGGTGGTCAAGCTGGCAATAATGGACATATAAGGCATCTTATCTTGGTCCAATTGCGCAAACAGCTATCCATATATTATAAAGTAATGCATAATTAGTACAATACGTAAGTTGGACTCACAATAGCAAGACCATTTGCGAAGAAGCTTTTTCTATCATTCTATTTCTACGCCTCTTTCAATTTAATCGCCATTGCTCATTGCTCTGCTTTGACATCCCACGCGTCGATTCAAGCAGCATTTGCCGCAACTTCAGTACGACTAATTGCCGACTAGCTCAGAGTTATCCTCATCGCTCATCACAAAACACGCAAGCTGTGCCTCCGCCCTACCGGGGTATCGATTGCACAAAGTATATGATGCTCGGGAATCATCAATAGCACCGAGGTTGTATCTGCCCACTCGTGATCATCGGTTTTGCAAAGAAAAATCTCTCCGGCTGCAACATTTCGCTAGGGTCCTCCACTGAAGGTATCGTGCTCAATGGTGGTGAGAGGACCGTCGCAGAGTCATCATCCGTCCATAGGATCTGAGGTCTCGGCCGTATCATCGTGGTACTTGCTTGGTATTATCAGGTCAGAGATAAGTAACCAAGCTCCATCTTCGTTCGAGCATTCAGGCTTGATGTCGCACTCAAAGTTCATCTCTCGACACCGTGCGGGCTGGCTGTCTTTTGGTAACCTTCGTGAGAAGCTCATTGACCATGACCGTCCGTATGTTGTGTTCAAGCGTTCCCTTCTTTGCTCGCGCTGCAGGGGCCGACTTTGTTTGAATGATGCTTGAGAGCAATCTGATGATCGATTTTCTTGACGTTGGCCGCCGTGGCACCTGTGTAAAGCAACGAGAGTACATGAAGGGCTCCATGATGAGCAGTATCATGTTTCGAGAATGGTGCTCCTGTCAGACAATGCTGCCATCTGCTTGGATGCGTCAGTGACGTTAGAAGCTTCAGGGATTATTCGGACCAGTCTCAGTGAGGCAGTCTCATCCAGTACTTGTCTCCCAAGTCAGCTTCACGACGAAGCACATTTGTCCACCAGGATAAAGGACGTCCTTATGCCGGCGACTGACATCACCATCATTGTAACGAAGACAGTATACTCATAGTTCCTCATGCCAGCCGTTCGCTGTTCATGATGCCTTATCAATGCTCCGAACTCCAGGCCATCATATTGAGGCCAAGCGGCTGGCACTAGACCCTCGCCTCATGCTAAGTGATGTGCAGCGAAGCAAAGTTCAGTGGCGTCTCGGGTGAACGCCTCACTGACTGTCGGACGCCCTACCATGGGCACTTTCTCGACAACGCATTGCATGCACATCTATCGGCTGGGTGTTTGAGCAGCATCGAATGGTGGATATCGAACGCGCCGGTCTCCACATAGCTTTCTCAACTGCGTTTCTACTTAAGGCCGCGACAAGGTAAAAGCAAAGGGCAATGCGACGTAAAAGTGAGAAACTTTACGCTATAATCTCACGATTGCGAAGACGATGTGAGACATCACCGTATCGCCGAAACGCGGAGATCCCCCGCCACTTTTTGGACCTGCTTGTAGTATAAGGTCGGAAACATTACTTCTACCACAGTGACTGTCGAAAACCCTCCATTGCGGTTACAATGGCTCTCAATCTTTCGCCTTTGGCAGAGAATTTCGTGGGAACTCGACTCACCTTTAGATCTTCCCACTCGTTCGACGAAACTGTGGCCCGTCTTCGCCGCCAAACAAATCCAGACAGTCAACCATTCTCACAGCCACCGAAACCGTACAAGCCATATATCGATATGACCCAGGCCGAGTTTGTCGAATTCATCAGCAGCCAGCGAGGTCCCTCTGGATTCATGTACTTCCACGAGCTGGAATTTGGGTCTTGGGTCAATCTATTCGACGTCGGAGGAGGAAAGAGGATGAAGAAGTTCATCGTGGGCAATCCCTTGATTGCGATCAACATACTGAGGAATGACGAGCGTGCTGCTCTGAACGTGCCAATCGAATTATTGGTCCGGGAGCTCGACAATGAAAGAGGCGTTGAGATCGTCTACCTCAAACCTGAACCAGTGCTGGTCCCAGACTCGGCTGATCGCCGTGGGGAGGTAGAGAAAGCATTTCTTGTATTGGATCGTATGACATCTGAGATGGTGAAGAACATCACATGCTAAGCGCGAGTCGGTCAGGTCTGATGATACGATCAAGCTATCCACCAGAGATGTTGAGAGCCTGGCGACCAGCAGCACGTCGAAGAGGATGCCAAGGAGTTATTCGTGTTACCAAGGTATCCGAATGGATTTGAGGACGCGGTCCGTCTCGGTTCCTACACTAGCTACTACCGGACTAGTGCTGTTTGCTGCAGAAACCCTCAAGTACGAGATCTCTGTCAAAATTGTGTTCTTGCAACATTACAAACTTCAACATCACGCTCTTCGTGCTTCAGGTTCCGTTGTCCTCAGCCCCTCCACCTATAGCCGAGTACTATCCTAGCGAAACGCAATGCCCCAACGTAGAGATCATTATTGGCAAGCATCAAGAGCTAAGTCTGCCTTGGCACAGCAATCACGCGGACTTTTTGTGCTAGTGCCCTATTACCAAGCACGCAGTCCATCATTGCAGCCAGCCAATGGCCAGCGAGCACCACTACTACATATATCCAGATCGATATCAAACAAGCTAAAGTCGGAAAAGAGAGTTGAAGGGTACGTTGCCTCGATTGCGGAACACTATGCGCACCTCTTGTCCAAACATAAATAGGTGGGAATAGGCAAGTGCTGGACAATACCTCCTTGATGTGTCCCCTTCACGACTCAATATTGTTGACGGAGAACTCAAACCTGCAATAGAACTACGTCCGCTTCCAACATATTTTACGCTTCCTCCCCCCTCAGCAACCATGCAGATCATGAAGTATGTGGCAGCGGTCTGCTTTGCCCTCCTAATCGCCTGCACCACATCATCTCCTCTCTATACGAGGGTCACTTCCCGGCAGGACGATCTCGAAGATTTGACGGACGAAATTCTCTATGATACTAGTATGATGGATTTCCAAGCGAGGCGAGGGGCAAAACTTCCTCCTGAGCTCAATTGGGAGTCTAATGGATGCACGGATTCTCCAGACGAACCACTGGAATGGGATTTTCTCCCAAGCTGTGAGCGGCATGACTTCGGTTACCGCAACTACAAGGAACAGGGACGGTTTACGGACGAGAACAGGAAACGCGTTGACGACAATTTCTTGGAAGACCTTTACAGTGAATGCTCAGCGCATGGGATCGTTAGTGAGCTACTGTGCAAGGACTTGGCCGACGTCTATCATTCCTCAGTGAGAGCATTCGGTGATTAGAGGTCGTCGGAAGGACAGCCAAGACGAAGAAAGCACTGAGCTCGCGGGTGCAACTTGGACTTTATGATAGTCATGGTCTTGAGTCTTGACGACTACAGTGGCGCAAGGCGAGCAAACGAGACAAGGTCGCTGTGACACATGGTTGACGAGGCATCACGAAACTCTGAACATAGGTTTGTGTGTCAGACCAAGAATCCAGCTCTTTTCATTGCTCAAAGTCAGCGTCCTACGAATGAATATCTTGTCGCTTAGCTGGTCACACTAGATGCGCACCCCAAGTTCTAGGTCTCCATCGCGAATCAAGCCGGCCTGTGCATCAGTATCGTGCTTTGCTTCCGTTTTGTCGGCAGGAGCCTAGCCCTCGGCAACAGTAACCGGTTGAGGCCAGCTGTGCATTCCCAGAGAGGTGCCAGCTTTGGGTTGAACAGCATCTAGTCGCTGTCGTTGAGTTCCATTCTTCGCGATCAGCGAAGTGTGACCAGATGCTTGAAGCATGTTGTAATTGCGCCGACTCTTCTTTGCAGTCGTCACTCGGATTGACGAAGTCGTGGGCCCATGTGTAAGATCACAGTCATCTGCCTCCACAAGCCATGAGACCATTACGTTTTTGCCGCACTGACCTTTTCAGCATACTATGGCTTTGCTGACCGCACGCTTTAGTACCGGTCTCGCGCAAAAGTATCAGTATGCGCAGCACAAGCGCGAATGAGAGGGTGAGGAGTAACCGTTGGTCAAAGCTAGCGCTTACATGCTTAGACGTCCAAGCCTCTCCAAGCATTGTTAGGCTACAAAATAAGAAGCAAAGTTGCGAAGCTTATTTGAGCTTACCTCCCATAGGTACGGAAACTAGGACCTTTACAGCTTGGCCTGAACGATTTCCTCGGCCTGTGCACCAGGGGATGTTGTTACTCTTGCTTCTTTCGAGTTAAGATGCTCTTTCTCTGCCACGAGGTCCAATCATTGCCTGCATTTTCGCCTTCGATGGGGCAGATATAGCTCATGCAGCTCTCAGTTTAGCTTAGGGCATTGGGGGTGCATCCAAGTCCTCAGTTACGATGGATTGTAGGCATTCGGAAATTAGCTTCTGCTCCATTTATCATGCAGGTGAGCGCAGACTAGTCGATACTCTGGTTATTCATGTGTACCTTGTTGCATATACCCCGAAGCAAACCCAAAGACGTATATAATATCCTGTACGTCTTCAGCTCAAGCCGGAACTGTCATTCGGCAAACACTCGTTACATCGACAACAATACACATTGACCTCCGAATTTCTTCTGTAACCCCAAGAACAGCATAATCAAAATGTCTTCGAAAAGGATGGTGATTGGCGCCGCCATTCTCAGCTTGGGTGCGGCAGCGCCCATGGTTGTTCGCCGTGATGAGGCACCATGGGGAGGGTGGAGCTCTTCAGTGGTTGTGACTCATGTCGATGCAGCAGCATCGCAAGTTGGTGCAGCAACCTCACAATCAACAGTCGCACCTACTACTGCCGGTGCACCAATTCAGTCTGGCAACCCATCCAGCTTCCCACTCGACAACGGCTTCCCTACCCTTTCTGACGACGCCAAGAACACCGTGAACGTGCTGGCACATGGCACAGAGCCTAATGGCCCACCTCCAACATTGACAGCCGATCATCTGACAAGCTTCCAGTTGATCGCATTCAACGAGATATTTGAGGTTGCCTTCTTCACCGACCTTCTTTTCAACGTCACCAACAGTGTTCCTGGTTTCGAGGTCACGGGTCAGAACGAGCGACAGACACTGATCAATGTGCTGGTCGCCATCCAAGCAACTGAGGAGTTACACGCAGACAATGCAAACGCGGTCCTGTCGAACAACAAGATTGCTCCAATTCAGCCATGCAGATACCAGTTCCCAACAACAAATCTCATCGATGCCTTAAACCTCGCAGCCACTTTCACTGATGTCGTCCTTGGAACTCTTCAGGATATTCAGCTCCGCCTTGCTCAGGACAACGCCGAGGACGGACCGGCCGTTGTTCCGATCATTGGCTCGGTTATTGGTAACGAAGGCGAACAGACTGGTTTCTTCCGAAACGCAAGTTGAATCATGATCCCCTCCTCTTTCTACGACTAACAGGTCTTAGTACATTGGCAAGATCCCTACAGGAAAACCCTTCTTGACCCGAGCATCGAGAGAGTTCGCCTTTTCTGCCCTCAACCAGATGTTCGTCGTCAACGGCTCCTGCCCGAACAGCAATACCATCAACCTTCCAATTTTCCTGCCACTCACTGTCGAGAACACGCCGATTCAGCCTAAGGACCAGCTTATCACCTTTTCAGTCACTGTCGACAAGCCATCCCTATCCACAGGTCTCTCCCTCGTCCTCATCAATGGCCAGGATGTTCCTATTGTCGAGGAGGTCCAGAATGCAGTGGTCAAAGACGGCGTCGCGACCTTCCAGGCAAACTTCCCTTATACTGAATATGTTTTGGACGGCCTGACCATCGCTGCGTTGACAAAATCTGCGGGTCCTTTCACCGACGTCGAGGCCGTCGCCAACGCCACCATTGCTGGACCTGGGTTGATCGAGGTTAACTGAGGAGAAGTCCCAACTATTCTAGGAGCATGGTTAATGATAGTGTTTGAACAACACTAGGTTTGGACATTGCAATTGTGGGCGTTATGGTACCAAAGGACTACGCGGGCATAGGGTCTAGCGATAGTGGCTCTTACTGAGTATTCTCGTTTAGCAGGATATAATCTTTCAAGCTCCTGCGATGTTCGTTACTCTGAGCTTGCAATGTGTGTCTAGTTCCTGATCATGGTTACGCACCGAACCGAACCGATCCCATGATCAGCGGTCATAATCTTCGTTCAGGGACAGTCATGATTGACATGGTTCGCGTCTTTCCATAGCTCAAGGCTGCTGCCCGCACGTCATCTACCCCTATCGTGGTTTGCACGATAGAGAGGTCTCAAGCCGTTGCTGCCCTTGGGGATCACTAGGACGACGACAAGGTCCAACCCTAACGCGCTAAGTTGAGATTGATCACTCTTGGCATCACGTCAGACTTTCAAAGTAAGAGCCTGCTGTGTACCCTTAACAAGTCAAGCTTCTTCCAAGACATCGGAGAAGAGCAAGCTCGACCTGGGATGGCCCGAGCAACACTAAAGATGTGTGCTTGATTGCTGCAGGATGAACAATATGCATACGAGTAGGTAGCTTACTGGTATGGCACATGTTTGTTAAATCACTCAAGTGGCTCGGATATCCAGTTGCCGCAGCTACTCGGCGCTCTACGTCAGAGCCGTCGATGGACCCTCTGGTACAGACAATTCTCGAGGCTTCGTCACTTTTCACCCGTGGTCTCCTTGACACGCCTCCCACTCTTCGTGCTACCATCGTTCCCGCCAAATCATGTGTCGTGTTGAGGCAGGCCTAGCGGACACTAGCAGCTAAGCAGGACGACCTCATCACGAAGGAGAGCCACTCTGACAAATGAGATCTCTTCTACGTGGGGCGCTCCTCCAGCTCACTGATTTAGATATGTGCCACTGGTTCCATGTTGCCTGGCTGATAACCCCTTGAACGTTTACCGCATATTCGTTAACTTTCTCCGCAAATGTTCTCTCAGTTAGCCAGACAGCATGAGCACATGGATGACATCGGATGGTCACCATTACCTTGATCTAATTAGCAGTGCCTCTTCTCCCCGATACCTTCTCGCCTTCCTGACCACCCAAGCGTACCTTGGGAACTAGTTGCAGCAGCGTCACAACCTCATCTGCCAGGCCGAGGGCGTTCGAACGAGCTGCCGTTCCAGTTGCTCCCTTGACCCCAGCATCGGCACAATTTCCACGCATACTGCTCCGCCCTGTCGATCCTCCCATATATATCCTCATTGATACCAGAAGCGCGCACAAACGACATTATCCAAGAGCAGATACCAACATTATGGCGCCAGTAATATGGGGCCTCAACCTGGGCGATATGAAGTGGTCCGCCTTCGGATCCAAATACATGTTCGGCAACACGGAATTTCACCTCAGAAGGACAAAGTTTATCATATACCAATGCGCTATGATATTCCTAGTAGTCAGCGAGTCGCTTGGCACTGCGGTACTTAGCGACTACGTCGATCAGCAAAATGCCTTACAGAAGCAGTTTCCAGGCATCGATGTCTTCAACAACAATTATGTCGGCATTGCCTCCTACAATATCTTCATCGGCGTATTCGCTGCCATAGTCTTTGGCGCGGCTTTCTTCTTCGACCTGTTCTTCCCGGACCGGTATGAGCCGAGATGGATGCAAAACATATGGATGGGTGCCGCAGTCTTGAGCTGTATTGCCGGACTTGGTGATGCCCTAGCGTATACGGTGATTCTGTGTCTGCGAAGAGAGGTGGTCAGCAATCACGACACGAATGATCCATCTTTGATCGAGGCCCTTGACAACGCACACAACAAGACTCCACTCCTGTATAGGCAAAGTGGTCGAGCTGTTGCATCTGTAACATTTCTGTGGGTAGGCTGGGTCTGTGCTGTTGCTAGGTAAGTTCACCTTCCCAGAAATCTTTTCATCTCCAAGCCACTAAATTCTGGCAGCACTGTGGTGATGATCATGTTCTACCGGTACTACCGAAACTATGGTACTGCCAAGTCAACACATGCGAGAAGAGTCGAGGACGGCAAGTTCGATGGCCCACAGTCGGCGGAAAAGCCTTCTCGGAGATCAGAGTCTGCCATAGGCTCAGAAGCTGACAGTCCAAACCACTAAACAATCAGTAGTACGGTGAAGCGAGACGATATTCTCCTCACAATCACAAGCTGTGTTCGAGAGGCATGGCTATTGCTATAGCGATAGGACAGGCGCTGGATGCTATAGCATTGTAATATGCAAGCGATATCCTATACATTGTTTGGAAGCAAGAATCCTTGTAATTTCCTACAACAAGTGATGGGATATCTTGAGAAACCTTCATTTCGACACGCACATGGATCACCTCGCAATGCTTTCGGTGATGGATTTTCAATTCGGACCTGCTAGGGAGCATTTTTACCTGGCCTCAGATGCTACGGCGAATCATACATCGGCCTGGAACAATTGATGACGGAATTGCATGAGCTGCGGAGGAGAGGAAAGTTAATCAAATCCCCACCAGCTTGATATACCAGGAGTACTCCAGGTGCATGAATCACCTACCAATCTCCATGGTCAACCAGAACTAGGCGTTGCTCAAGGAAGGGATCGCTTCACCAAACCAAGTTCCACCACACCACAAGACTACAAGCATTAGTGCTAAGCATAGTCCAGCAACATGGATTCCATGGATAACTTCACTCACAAATCTCTCATCACCGATCCCTACAAGCTAACGTACAGTTACTACCTCTCACCCAATTTCTCCGAACAAGCCAACTCCTCACTTGACTCCCCAATCCTCCTTCTCCTCCATGGCTTCCCAGACGACGCTCGTATGTGGGCCGGCGCAATACCAACGCTGCTACCCCTCGGCTACCCACTAATTATCCCCGACCTGCTCGGCTTCGGTGGGAGCTCCAAACCCACCGACCCTTATCGCTACAATTACAAGCAACAAGCCAACTCGCTCGCTCAGATCCTTGACGCCGAAGGCCTTTCGAACCAACGACGCACCATCCCCATAGGCCACGACTGGGGGTCCGGCACAGCCCAGCGCTTCTACCTCTATCACCCCAACCGCTGCATTGGCCTCTGCATTCTCAGCCTCGCCTACCAAGTCCCCACTCCGTCACCCTTCAGCCTGTGCACTGCAAACCACGAGACAGCCAAGCAATTCGGCTATCCCCAGTGGTCCTACTGGGAATTCTTCACCGCGCCGGACGCGCCCGAGCTACTGCGGCAGAATCTCGAGCGCTTCTGGGAAGTGAATAACG
>Ga0210040_10000614_pt1 | contig 58769 bp, 53 predicted proteins | sample CryGeyCG12114_NA_FD_185462 | JGI IMG/M metagenome (GOLD analysis project Ga0210040, IMG submission 185462) | Groundwater microbial communities from aquifer - Crystal Geyser CG19_WC_8/21/14_NA (SPAdes) (version 2) | ecosystem: Environmental > Aquatic > Deep subsurface > Groundwater | place: USA...
GACAGGCGGCAACAGTCCAATCCAGACCTTCACCGGATCTGCTTCCAAGGCTAGCTTCGGCATGGCCGCTGGCATGCTCGGATTGATCGCCTTCCTGGCTTAGGCCGACATTTCGCTGATCTCAACGAACTGGGTGTGGTAGTGGAAGGAGGATAGTAAGAGTCATGCCTCTCACAACAGGCAACCTTCAATTCATGATTTATGTATCGTATCGGTTGCATAGCACTGCGGGAAGGGAACGGCGAAGTTATGTATACATACCCTGAGAAAGGCTTAGAAGGCTTAGACAGAATACACAGAACAATAATATGTGAACATTAAGAAGCTCAAGTCCATATTCAGTGAATGGTCTTTCAAAGGTCAAACATAGTCTCGAGATGGTGGAGCCCGTGTAATCGCCTTGATTCCTGAATCTGGAGATGCAAGGCAAACAGGCACGCGGGTCTTCAGCACACTGCAATACATCTTTACCACCACTGATCACCCCAAGCCCGAACCCTGAAGGCTGAGCACGCCATCTTACTTCGTAAAACACTGTACGGAACGATGTCGAGATGGCTTCCCGTCTTCCTATGCGATGTTACTTGGATAGCGGCTCCGCACGTGTAATCATCAAGCAGTCCACAGCGATGAAGCACGGCTGGATCCTACCATCCCCAAGATCTCACACGAAAACATACGGACCGACGAACATCTCAGATCACGCGCGCGTCGACGTCGGCCAGCTGCATAACCACTTGCACATCTCATCTCGAGGTCGCTCCTTGCGTGCGTCGATCGACCTACTGTAGCCGCACGGGTGTTCGACCCGGTCGCTCAAACCATCGCCACACAACGATTATACGCCGGCTCACTGCTCGCCGCTGCAGCGACAGGTGTGGTGCTCGGGAGAGCCTTCGCGGTCCGTGTGCCTAGTCATCGGACGGTAGCCTGGGGATAGCTCGTGCTGTCAATACGCCAATAAGACTAGGAGCGATGCTTGGACGGCATGTCTGGGCGTTTGCGAGAGCGTTCCGACGTTGGTGAGTGGACGGAATGGACTGCTGGGATGGCAATGTATGTGCTGTGCTGTCGTGGCAGACAAGGGTGGTGATGACTGAAACATGTGTTTTGAGCCAAAGAAAATCAAATTGAAATGAACTTGAATTTACCCTTTGTATTCGGAATGGCTACCTCTACAGCAGCAACTTCTTGATCAAATCGATCGCCCCTCTCACCAACTTCGGCTCGAAAGCCGAGTTCTGGCTCTTCGCTATCTTCAACACCTCCTCCACGTTATCTATGTCCCATTCCTTTCCGATCTTGTTTTGAGCGTATTTCTTGAAACCATCTTGCCAATTCGACTCCTCAAATGCCATGGGGATCACCTCACTGAAGACTGTGCTTCCACCAGCCGCACCAGCAATGAGCTCAAACCACATGTCTCTCTGCTTGGGGCCCATCAGGTCGAGTGCTTCGGCAAACTTGACCGTCTCGTAGGCTGACATGAGGTTCACGAGGGCGTGGGCATGCAGGACTATCTTTTCGCTGTCGGCGGAGGCGGTGGCCTTGAAGTTATCTTGAGCGTGCTCAATCACCAGTTGCTGCTTTGATTCGTCCTTGAGCGTGGGGTCGAGGTAGTACTTTGTGATGAACGCGTCGTCCCAGGATGCAACACTTTCCATGCATGTCTTTAGCTGCGAGTGCGCCATGTTGAGGAGAGGGAGTTCGATCTTCAGCCTTGCTTCTTCGTCGTAGATGATGCCGACGTCCTTGTTGATAATGCTTATGGCTGATGCGATTGGGAGTGACGGGTCTATCATTCGTGGTCCGCGGTTCGTGAACATCCAGGTCCAGCCATAGGGGTGCTTGCCTGGCGATGGTTCGGTGCTTACTGTCTGGAGGAACTGTTTTGTATCCAGACCCGCTAGTGCGGCGAGGGACATTACTTCTGATGCGGCGACTATGTGGATGCCGGCTTGGACTTGGTTGAGAGCTTTTGCTGATGTACCCCCGCCCAGGGTTCCGGGTATGGGGTAGAGGGTCTTGCCGTTGCTGCTTAGGGTTTGGAGACATTTCTGGACGAGTGGATGATCCATGTTCTCTTGCGAATCTGACGACGCCATGATTGTGAGTGTGCCGTTCTGTGATCGTGCGACACCGCCTGAGACTGGTGCATCAACGAGCTTAACGTCTCGCCTGTTGAACTCGTTTGTGAGTCTTTCTCGAACCTCGAGGGGATATGTTGGTGGCACTGTAGCCATGATTACGACTGGCATATCTTTTGGTAGGTCCTTAACAGCTCCAGAATCGAAGAGCGCAGAGTTGACATGTGAATATGCTGCTACCATCAGGATCACGATGTTGGCTCCTGACTTCACTGCTTCCGGGCAGGACGTGGTAGTCGAAAACTGTGCTTTAGAATTCTCGTCCTGCTGAATCTTTTTGCATGCCTCCGTCCATCTATCTAGGGTCGGTTGATATATGTCGAAGCCTGTAACTTTTATGCCGGTTCTGACCAGGTGTGTTGACATTGCGAAGCCCATAGCCCCCAGGCCTAGGAAGGCGACATGTGGTGTTGTATCCATCGTTGCAGATGTGCTCACGCTGCCCGTGCTGCTTGTCAATTCGATACTCAACCGTTTGATTATGTCTCGACTCCTTTATCTGAGCTGACAGCGAATATGGCTTGGATCTTGATGCAATGCCGTGAATATTTCACTTATTGAGTTTTGGCGATAGAGACAATAACAACACACTGCTTGCTGACGAGAAAGCGCTTGAGTAGTGTTATGTCTCTCCATCAAGCTTATAGCACATACCTATATACGAACAAATGACGAAGATCGACGGAAGTTTGGCCGACGTCAGGCATTTGCCGGCCGATGTCCCTTGTCACGGCTAACTTGGTCCCCATACGGTAGACACACGCTAACGAACGCCGAACCACAACATGAGGAGAAAACTTCGTGGGAAAGAGCCCGAGCAGAGACAAAGGGTCCGGATGTGGGCGGCTTTTTCTCCGGTCGCCCAAGCTTGCTACAACATCGATCGGGTCGGAGCAGGCGTACACTTCAGATGGCGACTTGGAGATGTAAGGGTTCGCCAAGGCCCAAAGTCATTGAGCAGGAGTCCAGTCCCACCGATACATTCTGAGGCCATGGCAGGGTGAGTGTAGAGCGGTCGTCACTTGATACCAGGAGCACAATGCAGCTCCGTGATCGAGTTTCGAGGGCTGTAGAGCCGTAGAGGAAAGTCTGCCGACATTGACTATCTGCCTCAGGCTGCCAGATCTTATCGATAGCGACTGCCATGACTTTTTTCGCGAACATGGAAGGTACGCCCACTTCAAAGAGTAAAGGAGATGATGGCGGTCGAGGTAAAGCCGGTACATGAACTGCTCAGCACCATCACCGATGCTTTGACGGCGGCCAAGGATGCGTTCCCAGAAGACACGGCCTCGTTCGTGCCACCCACTGACGGTATCTCCTTGCTCGATGTGAAGAACGATCTCCTTCTCTCCTACCTCCAGCACCTCGTATTCCTGATACTGCTGCGACTCAACAATGGCTCGGTATCAGCCGCGGACCAGCCGGGCCTCGGAAAGAAAGTGATCAAGAAGCTTATCGAGCTCCGAGCATACCTTGATCGAGGCGTGCGACCACTCGAAGGACGATTGCGCTATCAGATAGACAAGGTCCTCCGAGCAGCAGAGGATGCCGAGAGAAGCGTGAAGCTGAAGGCGCAAAGCAATGGTGCAAGCAAAAAAGAGAAGAAGACCAAGCGCAGACCAGATGACAACTCGGACTTCTCAGCCTCCAGTTCAGACGCAGAGGATGACTCAGACGCCTCCGATGCTGCAGATTCTGACGACGAGAATGTCACTGCGAGGCCGAATGTTTCAGCAATAGCCTCGGGACCACTTGCGAACACGGCAGCCAGGAATGCCAAGGAGAGACAATCAGGCTCCCGAGATGGGGTTTACAAGCCACCACGCCTCAATCCAACTGCAATGCCAAATACTTCCTCCCGCTCACGTGAAGAAGCAGAAGACCATCGCTCCGCCCGACGCCGCAAGAACGCCTTGCTGGATGAGTATATCAACGAAGAACATTCCTCCGCCCCTGCAGCACAACCCAGTATCGGATCGAACAACACCATTCTAGACCGCGGTCGACAACACAGCAGCCTCAACACGCGTGATCGTGATCGCGAAAGGGAGAGGAAACAATATGAGGAAAGCAATTTCATACGTTTGCCTGGTGCAAGCAAAGCCGAGAGAAGGAAGGATAAAGCAAGGCAGACGAGGGAAGGGAGAGATATGTTCGGTGGCGAAGATTGGACGGGTCTAGGTGGATTTGGAGATCGTGTGAGCAAGACCGTGGCTGGTGGGAAAGACAGAGGGAGTATCTTGGAGAGGCGCGAGAAGAGGAAGAGGGACACGACTGACATGCCAAGAGGTGATGGCGTGGGGATTGGTGAAAGTTTTGAGAAGAGGAGAAGAGTGCTGCAGGGACGAGCAGAGAAGAAAAGAGGAGGTAGGAGGTAGTAACCATGAGCTTGATGAGGTGAAACGAAGTAATTGCAGTTCCTTCCAAGCACACGCTATTGCTATCTACAGCAGGGAGCAGCGGGAAACACGCTGATGGTTGTCACACCGGCCAGCTTGATTTGTTGAGGACGTCAAAAAGTCACTTTAACACGCCCACGTATACCTCTTACCTGCCAGAGCAAAGTCTAGACAGGCACTAAAACAGTGAGTCACTTTCGTCGCTATTCGCTGGCAGCGTCCATCATCCACGACTACCACGGTTTGAACGACCATAGAAAAAAGGCAAGACACGCATAAGGAAGGACCGCAATGGAAACCACAAAGCGCAAAAAAGAATTTGGAGCAAGTCGGGATCGAACCGACGACTTCTTCGAGATAAGGCTAAATCGAGAAGTGAGCGTTAGGGGTGGGACTAACACTCACTTCAAGACAATGCAAACGAAGCACTCTACCACTGAGTTATAGCCCCAATTGAAATTGTGCTTTGTTTGAAGCTAATTTTGGCTATCGATCTACAATAACAGTACGGCGGTATAAACATGCTAGCTACCTTCAACTCGGATTTCTTGGACTTATGGGCCGACTAAAACGGCAAGCAAAAAGATAGTTGTTTGTTGGTGGACCAGGTCTGGTTCGAACAGACGACTTTTCCCGATTTTCGGCATTCGACTAAAGGTACATCGACGGGGAGTCCGCCCCGTCGAGGAGCGCAGTGCGCGCCACCGTCTAGCAAGACGTGTCTCCTGGCGTGCGAAAGGAACACTCCACCGCTGAGCTACTAGCCCAACGGTGAAGGTGTGTGATATCTGGGAAAGGCGGGACATTGACCTATAACAATAGTGCGCCAGAGCCTGACTTCAGGCGAGCCAGCACGGAAGGCTGAAACGAGCTCTAAGGCACACGTGTTGATAAGCGGCGGGCTGGGGTGTGTATCGGGATAGTGAAGGTGGGAAGGTCATAGATGAACAATTTTCACGTGATGGATGCAATTCCAAGTGCAGGGAAGGGTTAATGGAGTCTGTCGAGGCCAATGGGACTAACTAATTATCCCCAATTGCATTGACTGAGCTCTCTAGAGCAGCACCAGTTCCTGTAGCCCTTTGAAAGTCCCCCGAAATGATGCTTCCTTTCTGTCTAGTGAAGAACTCCTACCTGATGATGTCCACAACCAGATAGGCCTCTAAGCAGATTCAGCGCTAGATATTAGGCGATATACCGAGGTCGGGTTCTACTGGATAAGTACGGAGACAATAAAGGAAGTGGTTTAGGGGCAAGTTCATCGGTTCGGAGCGGAGATTGGCAGGAGCTACAGTGATGATGGGGAGGTTGAGCTAGGGCGAATAACATCAGTTTTCAGCTTTTGACCCGGCCTATGCTTTTGACCCAGTCGAATCCGCAAAACGCGTTCGAAAAGCCTGAACTTCTAAAGCGTCTCTACGTTTTATCTTAAGTCAGTTATACTCTAAGATTACTACGTTGATTCTCTACGTCTGCATACTAATTTTATTATATATTAAGGTGGTTAATATTGCATGCGTAGTCGATTCCGAAGCGGTCTTTCTTAACTGTAAATTATTGAGATCGGTAAAGTTGCACCTAATAATTTTATTCGGAAAAGTTATAGTTTTGTATAGGGACTAGGTTAAAAGTATAGGCCGGGTTAAAAGCTAAAAACTAATGTTAATAGCCCTAGACTAGCAGCAGTAGTTGCAGCCGTACCCGACCGAAGTAAGAGAGCAAGTAATTGCGCTAAGACAAGCGAACTTAAAGCACATCTTAACCGTCCGGTAACATCACCGACCAACTTATAACCTAGGCTATACTTATAACCTAGTCGCTATAAAAAAGATTATAAAATTATAACTCTTCCGAATAAAATTATTTAAAGCAACTTTACCGGATTTAATAATTGGAAGATCGTATTAGAATTGATCGTATATATAGGATTAACTACCTAAATCTATAGTAAAATAGATATACGGAGGTAGAGAATCGACGTATAAATCTACGGGTATAAGTTAGATAAGATTATTCGTAATTACGTCGTAGAAGTAAAGCGGTTTTAATCGCTACTTTTATCGATTTGCTAGATCACAAGTATGGCCTAGGTTAGATCTTAGTCGGTGATGTTATCTAGGTACGATAACGACTTCTTCTCCTCCCTTCCAGTCTAAAAACCTCCTTGCCTTCGTAGTTTCTGCAGCTTGCACCAATGATGCTGGGGACAGTCACTCAGGTATCCCTTAGGAGTTGTATTAAGGATGGACAGCCTGAGTACAACGGACATGTTTTCCACCCCCGGAAACGCTTCCCGTCTCAAACACTCGTGACGTCCTACTTGCAACTTCATATGTCATTAAGTTGGAAGCAGAACACGAATCAGCACTTTCCCAATGAGCGGGGAGTGACGCCGGGAGGAAGACGCGTCGTGCATGCTGCGATCATTCGGACGTCTATGACTACAATTCGCGTTGTGCAGCAGGTGTCAGCCTCCAGCATGTGCAATGTCTTGAATCTCATTCGCTGAGCCCGCGGTTCTTGTTGTCATTGTGTCTATTCAGCCCATCTCTCATTTCGCAGCGTGAAGCTATACCTACTCTTGTGTTCTTGATAGTGTTGCAGGCAGACCAGATGTTTTCGCGATCGCTAGCCCTCAGATCGATTCGCATGGTATCAGCCCCCGGACAGCTAATATCATCGACACGCCCACTGTCTACGACGACTACTCCAGCACTCCTTCAGGCAGCTCAAGCTCAGACTTCCAAGCACTTATTCGGTGCAAGACAACCACGGCCCCTCAACCAGACAAGACTCCTCGCAACCATGGCACCAAACAGTAATACAACCTCGACTACCGTCAGGCCAGACCATTTCCTCGACACCTCCGGCGCTCTTGATGCTGTCTGGATCAAACATGTGCCTTACTCAGCCATACCAACCTTCCCCAAACTCGACCGTGACATGGAAACAGATGTGCTGATAATCGGCTCCGGTATTGCAGGTATCAGCACAGCTTACGAGCTCGTGCGAAAGGGCGTCAACGTCACCATGATCGAAGCACGCCATATGATCGGTGGGGAAACAGGTAGGACGTCTGGTCACTTGTCTTCGGACCTGGATGACGGGTACACTGAGATCGCAAAGAAGCATGGAAAGGAAGGTGCAAAGTTGGCGGCTGAGAGTCACGATTGGGCTGCTAAGCGTGTCGGTCAAATTAGCAAAGAGCTGAACATTGAATGCGAATATAGGCAGCTAAAAGGCTACAACGTCTCGCAGTACCTTCACGGCACGAAAGAGCACGACAAAGATATGGAGTCTATGAAAGAGGATGTCGAGGCTGCGAGAGAAGCTGGCCTAGACGCGAGTTATCAAGCAGGCTTCGCAGTGCCAGGCTGGGACGGCCAGGTCGACCAGCGCGATGCTCTAGTCTTCGAGAATCAGGCTACGTTCCACCCAACCAAATATCTCGTTGGTGTGCTCGAATGGTTGAAAAAGCAGAACAACTTTCAGGCCTTCTCTGGTACACGCGCTGTGTCGATAAAAGAGAAGGGCGTCACTGTGCCGGTTGTGGATGTGCACATCGGGCCAAGAGACACAGTCGTCAAAACCGAAGACGGACACACGATTACCGCCGCTCATACCGTCGAGGCTACGTGTGTGCCGTTACAAAGACTCAGCCTTATTGCTGAGATGGAATATCAACGCACCTATTGCATCGCTATCCGGATACCCAAGGGCGTCGTCGAGGACTGCCTTCTTTATGACTCCGCCGAAGCATACAAGTACGTTCGAATGACTGAGTGTGATGACAAGGACGACTACATGGTTGTCGGTGGCTGCGACCATGCCGTTGGCCAAGAAAATGCATGGGATGAGAGATACAATGAGCTCGAGGAATGGACACGAAAGCGATTTACCAAGGCTGGAGCAGTCGACTACAAGTGGAGTGGTCAAATATTCGAGCCAGTGGACTTCATGGCATATATTGGCCAGAATAGCGGTATGCAGAAGGTTTACGTCGTGACTGGAGACAGTGGTAACGGTCTAACGCACGGTGTGCTCGCCGGCAAGCTTCTCAGCGACATGATTACCGGTCAACCCAACCCCTGGGAGAAGCTGTACAACCCTCGCCGAAGGGGAAAGAGCATCGCCAAAACCCTGCCTCACATGCTGGAACACGACGTACAAATCAATATGCAGTACAAACGATTTGCAGAGAACGACATCAACGACATTGAAGACCTGGGTCGGGATAAGGGTGGAGTCCTGAATACCAAGACCAACAAACCGCTTGCGGTCTACAGAGATGAGAACGGTAAGGTGCATACGATGAGTGCACTCTGCCCACATATGAAGGGTGTTGTGTGCTGGAACGACTCAGAGAAGAGTTGGGACTGTCCAGTACATGGTAGTCGATTCTCCAAGGACGGCAAGCAGGTTATGGGACCGGCTAATGTGGGCATGCATCCAGCGGACCAGTCTGAAATGAAGACAGGTTTCCAACAGTGAGCCGCGAAAGTACATTCTCATGCACGTCCACCACACAGCCTGAAGACGACTACAAGAGCTGCAAGCCAGACGAGGGAGTCACTAATTCAGCGAGCGGTATGGCTTTACTTCAGAGGATGGTCCCCAAGCCGGTTCGCGGTGTAGTCAAATGCATCAGTAAATGTAGTTCCTCAGCGGGTTTCGCCGTGTCCATAATGTCTCTGTTATTCATCGTTCTCTTCATACAGTCCTCATCGATCTTCTTAACGTGCCATACACCTCCTGTTGACGTTTCCTCACGACGAGCGTTTGGCCTGCTGGTCATTCCCCTGCTGGTCATTCTTATGACACAGTCGTTATGCTAGTCCGCCTTACTGCCCTACTCAACCGCCTCTACCGCTCACTCTGGGCTCCTCTGCCAGTGCAGACCCTTCGCCGGCTCCAAGATCGAGAACTGCTTGAATATGAGTCTGCACCATGGCGGCAAACCCTCAAAAATAGTCCACACATTATCCGGACATGCCCTCACTCCCTGCAACTTGCAAGTGCTGCAGCAAATTGGCATTCGAAGCAGCATGGCATGCTCTCTAAGCATACGCGCAGTCGGCTGTCTGTAGTGCTGAGTTGCATATCATGCGAGAGTTGTCGGAGCTAATTCGTACGGGTTCGCAACGCCCTCGACGTGTGTGCGCTGTAGCGTTGTTCCCTGAAGCTTCTTGTGTAATATTGGTGCTGCATATGCCGGCCTTGCACCTCAGATGACAACCTTGGAGCCGAAATACCACAGGGCCCCCAAGCCAGCCAGTATCGCGGCTCCAGCGACCTGCCGCATGGAAAAGGCATCCTTCTTCAGTCTCATTGGGCCTACTGGCTTGGTGTGGTGCAGACTCTGCACTTTGCCCATGGACGCCGTATCGCGTTGCACGGTGTACTCGTCCCTCATCGTCCTGTTCTTCTCTTGCGCAGCCGCGAATGTCTCGTACTCCTTCACCAGGCTCATCAGACCGTCCAGATCCTCTTTTAGGCTGTCTTTCGAATCCCGATCCTGCACCTCCACACCCTGCACGTTGCCGAAGAAATCCACGACCCGCCTGTTGCGGCCAGCCTGCTCGCCCCCAGGAAACAAGTCCCACCTCACGCCCGGCCTCGAATGGATCTTCTCTACATCATAACTGTCGAACAGGTCCCCCAGCGTTTTCTCGCTCTGCAGATCCTTAACCTCATTCTCCAGAAACTGCAGCACATAGTACGTCCACCGATCAATAACCGCAACACCGACATCGTTGTCCGCATGATGGCTATACGACGACTCGTCTTCCTCCGAACTCCCCGTCGCAATCACGCCTTGCGCATAGAACTGGCGGTAAAGCGTATTCGCCTGACATGTATCGATCATGAACAACAACTCATTGAAGCGCCTCTTCTCCCTCATCTGGCTGAACGCATCCGCCAGATCCCAACTACTGATCTCCTCGCTGTCCTGGAACTTGAGGAACTCGTTCCCGCCGTGTCCAGTCATGTAGATGAGCACGTTACTCCCTTCGTCCGTCAGCAGCCGCTTGCTGGCCGGCACACCGTCGGCCCAGCGGTCCGTGAGCAGGCGGATGAAGTTCTCGACTGTGACTTCGTAGCCGCGGTAGTCGACCTCGACGTTCTCGCCGTACAGATCCATGCGGCGGTCGGCGTTGCTGTAGACGGTGCCGGGGAAGGCGTTGCGCGGGTTGCAGGCCATGTCGTCGGGGAGGAGGAGGAGGATTTGCGAGTCGGGGATGCCGAGGCGTTTGACGGTGCGGTAGAGCGAGAGCGTGTTGCTTAGGTGGCGGTAGTTGAACCAGAAGCGGGAGGTGGAGACTAGGACGGCCCAGTTGGAGGTGTGGGCGGAGTGGACGAGGGAGGGGAGGAGGAGGGACAGAGCCCAGAGGAGGGGGAGAGGGAGGTGCATGGTGGCTCTGAGCGTACGTAGTAGGTGGGAGATCTAGCGGCACGGAGTTGTTATCATTGTCTGTTCACGAGCGAGAAGCGTGGCTGTAGACTTCTGCTGGACTCTAAGCATTAGAAAGCAAGGTGTCAATCGATATGTTCCACAAAGGGTAACTCTGCCGCTATCATGATCGATGCTAGCGTGTATTAGGCAAAGCGCTAAACGCGAACTTCAAGATCCTGACGCGTGCTCGCTCTGAGTCGTTGTTCCGGCTTGATAGGTATTGGGACAGAACAGTTTGTTCTGAGCAATGCCGCAGTACGAGCAGAATAAGGCTGTCGACACCCCCTGCTGGTTCTTCCGGAGTATTCATGATGTCCGAAGAAAGCTTACATTAGAGTTATGATACAAGAGTGCTGTCCATAGCCCATCTCATGACGTTCTCGATCTGACTTGAGTCTCCTCCCTCAATCAAGGACATAGGTACTTCCTCTAATTGATGGCTTGATAGTGCTCTAACTTTGTCGCCTATTCATTCGAACAATCTACCCGTCAAGTGACTTATACATCAGCCCTCACCAAGTCAACCAAGTAGCTCGATCACACCATCCCGAGCTAGCATACCAAACAGTGAACCATGTCCGCCAAAACCGTCGTGGTAACAGGCGCAAATCGCGGCATCGGCCTTGCAATCTGCGAGCTCCTCCTCTCCCACCCAACCACCTGCACCAACCCCCTAACCCTCTACGCCACCTCCCGCTCCGGCTCAGACCTCGGCCTCTCCACATCTACATCCACATCCCCTTCCTCACCCTCCAAAATCCTCTACCGCCCCCTCGACATCTCCAAGCAAAGCAGCATCAAATCGCTCCTCTCCGACAACCAGACCAACAACCACACCCCGGTGCACATCCTCATCAACAACGCCGGCGTCAACCTCGACGACAACTTCACGCCCGAAAACGCCAAGACAACGCTCGACGTCAATTACCGCGGGACCCTATCCGTCTGCCAGGCTTTCATCCCGCACATGGCGAAGGACGGCACCGGGCGTATCGTGAACCTGTCATCCGTGGGCTCGAGTCTGAACCCGTACAGCGAGGATAAAGCGCAGACCTTCCGCACAATCAGCTCGCTCGACGACCTCGACGCCCTCATGCACGAGTACCAGAAGGACGCTGAGTCCGGCGCGCTCTCGCAGGCCGGCTGGCCCGATCAGAAAGCGTACAGCGTCAGTAAAGCGTGCGTGAATTCGTTTACGGGGATTCTTGCGAGACAGAATCCTGATCTGACGATTAATTGCTGTTGTCCTGGGTGGGTGGACACGGGCATGGGGAGTATGATGGGACGGCCGCCGAAGAAGACGGAGGATGGGGCGAGGATTCCGGTGCGGCTTGCTGTGGGGGATGTGGAGGGGGTGAGTGGGCGGTATTGGGCTAATGATAGTATTCGGAGTAGGGAGGAGGGAAGGGTGCAGGAGTGGTGAGATGGGTAAATTTTGAGTTCTCTCGTAGTTGATCATTTGTGGTGGTGATGTACAATATTGTAAGATGGGATATTCATCCGGGTCTAAACCATAGTGCTACGACTGCGAACAGAGTCTAGATACTTGAACGCCACAATCGCTGCCTTCCTCACATCAAGTACTGGTCGAACCAATCAACACCCTGCTGCAACGCATCATCCTGAGCCTTCTTGTCCTTGTCGCTACTCCAATCGCCTCGTAGCGCGAAACCATGAATCTGATCCTCGTACTTGACTAGCTTGGTGGGCACATCGCTCTTCTTCTCCAAGATATCTTTGATCTGGTTGTTCTGGTCATCAGACAGCAGACTATCCTTGGTACCAACAGCCAAGCTGAGCGGTTTCGTGACAGGGTCGAAGTCCCCTGGAATGGCAACAAGCGATGGATGGCACGCATACGCCGCGTCGACCTTACCGTGAGCCATGATGATTGAGTATCTTCCGCCGAAGCAGAAGCCAATAGTGCCAATCTTGCCTGTAGTCGTCTTCTTCACGTCATCCACGAATTTCTCCACGATAGGTAGAGTTACGGCCTCCCTATGTTTCGGTAGCCATGTGCCCAGGGTTCCGGCAACAACAGCTGTGTTCTTGGCCTTGTCGACCAACCCTGCCTGTTCCTGGTCTTTGAGCGGTGGCTCAACGTTCTGTAGGAAGGAGATTGGCAGTGGGTCGCCCTGGAGGATGTCGGGTACTAGGACGTAGAAGCCGGCTTTTGCGTATTCGTCGGCTAGGAGGCGGGTGTTGGAGAATTCGTAGCCGAAGATGTCGACGAGGAAAATGAGGGTTTTCGAGTGATCTTTTGATGAGGGTTCGGCAACGTAGGTTGAGAGGTCTCCTATTGTTTGTACAGTGCCGCTTGGTGTTGCGTGGTTGTGGAGCTGGCCGCTGATGCAGCAGGATGACATGCCTACTCCAGTCGACATGGTGGCAGGCCGTACGAAACGGTTCGAGCTTTGTTAGTCAAATTAGGGGAGCAAATCTCAGGTTGTTTGGCAATGTGCGAGTATTGAATGGTCTAGGATGAGTCTGGTCACGAGGGTAAGAAGTCCAGCTGTTCTGCGCACGACGTACAAATACCTGCGTTGATTACGTGTGTTCATAGAGGGGTTATCTTCCTTCCTCGAGCATACTTTCTGTCATCGCTGATGAACATGCGGGGCTGTAGTAACGGAGCAGAGGAAAAGCTTTTGTAAAAGACAGTTGCGCTCTCAACACCTCGAGTCAAACTTACCTAGGATAAACAACGATGACGCAATGCTCAAAGTTCAAAGTGGGCTGGCTAGTCGACTTTCATAGACAGACGACTTTGGCATATACAATAGTGCGCTCTGTCAGCAGGTCTGCAGAATACGCCAGTGCTTGATAGAAGTATATGCGTTTCATGTGAAGGAAAAATCCTGTATGAAAAGCTTTAAATGCAAGTGAACCTGGAGTCGGAACAAGTGGCATATGGATTTTCAGGCTGGTTTGGGGTGCATCAGCGACCTCCATGATAACCGACACGCGAGCTGAAGAAAGGCCATCCGTGGCTGCGTAGCTCATCAGACCAACGATACCCATCTTGCTTCCGGACTGCGGATAGAGCTTGAAGGGAGGGACATATGAGCACGGCTGAGCATTGATGAAAGCTTGCTGGAACAATACTAGAAGCACCGACTGACCGCCGTGGGTAGCACTTGAAAACCACACTCAATGCCACAGACGTTCTCCATAGCAGCGTCTGAGCCCGGCATGACGAGTATAGCGGGATCGTTCGTGTAGAGACTTGTGGGCGTCTCGCTGTACGTTCCGTGAGATCGGTCGAAACCTCCAGAGACATCGGTGTTCCACGACAAGATCGTGGTGCGTGGAAGAAAAGCACATCCATAAAGGGCCCAACCTCGAAGATGTCACGAAGATCTAGCTCCGTACCTCAAGAGTATCTGCACTATTCTCTTGTGGCCATAGAAAGACGCAGCCTGTAGTGCGTTACCCCAGTATCCTCCTTGAGCATTGACATCAGCGCCCCGGTCAAGCAGTACTTGTACGACCTTTTCGTAGCCATAATTGGACGCAGCTTGTAATGCATTACCCCAGTATCCTCCTTGAGCATTGACGTCAGCGCCTTGGTCAAGCAGTATCTGTACGACCTTCTCATAGCCATGGTTGGCCGCAGCCTGTAGTGGATTGCCGAATTCCCCTCCTTGAACGTTCGTATCAAGCTTCTGTTCCAACAGAATGTTGACAACTCCTGAGAGTCCAATAGAAGCTGCATAGTAGAGTGATGGAGCAAGCTTCTCGAGAGTGAGTGATGGATCGGGACCCATGAATTCGTCGTCAGGATTGTAGATTTGTACCCATAATAGTAGACACTGAACATGAGTCAGGAGCCGCAAGGCCAGATCTAACATTTTCTGATCATATACAATACTGCTTCCACGCATATGTTGCCACCAGTATTGTGCAGTGTATCTAGCCAGTGGGCGCTGTGCCACGGCCTTCTCGATCGAGATGAAAGGTGCACTCTTTGAGAGGTCGAGTAAGTAGCGTAGCGAGTCTTGAGCGACCATGTGGTGGCAGGTGCCCTCCTGAAAGAGTCTGGGGGAGGGACGGGCTTCAGATCCAGTTGCGGCTTCCTCGCTGGGGGCTTTGCGATCGAGGAGATAGCCTCGAAGAGTTTCGTGAATGAACTGTACGACACCCCTCTTTGACTCAATGAGTCCGCACGAGCAGTTCACAAGCCATGTGTTTAGTCTATCCTGCGACAAAGTGACCACATCGTCCATGTCGGCAGACGAACAAGCGTGGTGAACAGCGGAGTAGAGTTCATCCGGCCACAGTGGACGCTTGGCGACCAAAACCCATTGAAGAAGTTTAATACGTTCCCGCACTCCGTCAGAAGATGCGGACAGGATCTTGTCGTAAACGTGGTGCAAGTCTGAGGGGATCTCGTCCAGCTTCTTGAGCATAGCACACAAGCCACCACCTCTATCGTACACCTCATTCAAAATGTTGACGACAAGGACAACCCAAAGAAACACGCCTGCAGACTGGGCGCACACCTTGCGTCGGAGCTCTTGGACCCATACACTGTCATCTCCTACCAACTCGTAGCGCACGTAGGCCTCGATATCGACGCTGTGGCTTGATTCGTCCTCGAGAATGATAGACAGCCCTTTTCGAATGCGGATGTGGGGGTAGTGCCGACTGGAAAGACATATTCGTAGTGGCGTTCTCGTGGAAGCTAAACGTCGTGTGAAATGTTCGAGAAAACTGACCATGCGCCGAACATCGTCGTCTTTACCTTCATCTAAAGCGTCAATGAATATATTCACATGTGCAAGTTCTTCAGTAGCGGCAAGCTCAAGCAGGAAGTTCTGCAGCCCAGTCTCGGTCCAGTCCTCGACCTTTCCACTTCTCACTTTCGAAGCAAATCGGTTCAGAAACGAGGCACGGATACTGGCACGCATGATTAGTAGCTGATACAGCAGTGAGCGGTACAATCCTAAGCAGGACTTCTCCAGCCAGTCAGGCGAGCGTGCGTTGAAGAAATATGAGATAACAATCTCAGTCGGCCATTGTCTTTGTGCCCAAGCAAGCGTCTCTTTCATGATTGTTGACTTTCCTGAACCTGGCTTGCCTTTGATCCACAGAAAACCATGGTGTTCATGGCTATGTCTACGGTCGACCCATGCAGCGAAGTACAGGTGCGAGATAAGCCACTCACATGTTGTCGGCAAAGCTGTGGCCACGTTGCGGAGACGTGCGTCCATTCGAGGGAACGTCAGCGATTTGAGGAGAGTTCCGTTGATGTCATCTTGCAAGTTGCGAAGAGGGTAGTAGTTATAAACATTTCCTTGCACGACAGCAGCATTTCCAGAAATTCTGGTGTGCTCATATCCGTTGGAGGTCAGGTGCTGCTGTACTGGTATAGAGGCTTCTCGAGCAAGAGTGTTGTTGTCCCCAGTCTTGCTTGCCCTACGTCTCTTCCACGCTCTGTCTATGATTTTCATCCTCAGAGGCACACTGCATTGGAGCAAAGCCGCCGTCGAAGCGACACAAGCTTAGTCGCCGGATCGAAAATGCCTTTCAATGAACACTAGTCCATCGTATACTCGACGGCGATATTGAATTGTGACACGTACAAACTTACGCGCGCGACCTGGTGGTATCAATTTTGAACGGTATGTAACAAACCCTCGCGGTGGAAATTCGCCCATTCGCAACAAGCTCGATGCAACGCGTTGCCAATTTGCTGGGTATCGCATAAGTGTAACGCCGTCGATGTGAGCTAAAGTGCGCAAGGGCTGATGCATGGACCCCGACGCCCACTTTGAGCGTTCTCGGGATGTGTCAATGTATAAATTTCACCCTGAAGAATTGAGTGCTTAGAGGAGCCTTTGCGGCAATGTATCTTGCGGACAGCGCGATCGAGAAGAGGTTATCAGGCATACTGTACCAGTGGATTGCAACAACTCGGGTCATTTATTGTTGCCTACAGCACGTGCGCAATGATCGTAAGCGAGGAACATCGCATTGTTGGGGACCCGGGGTACTGATCATCTGCAGCTAGCTAGCACGATGACTAGGGTTCTTTTTCACAAGGCTTGGCCAAAGATGAAGCACAGCAGCATAGCAAAACTCGTCTGACTAGCATCAAGACCCGGCATCTTAGTCTGGTCGAGGTTCAACTTCTGGCAGTAGCTTCATCGGACAGCAAACTTTGGCCAGACTAAAACGCCAGGTCTTGGTGGTACACACTAAGTGCCCTGGAACGTGCAAAAGGCTGACCTGACATTCGCATGATACTGTTTCGAGACACACATGTCCCCAATCGACCTTCAAGTTGAGGAACCTCAGGGCTGCCGCGGTGGATGTATCAAGGGGTCTTCTGATATGACATCATGCGCCCGCGTCACACCTGTTCCAAATCCTGGCACAAACCTACGATTGACCTCTCACCATCAACCATGAGTGTCCAGCACATGTTCTTGACCAGCATGAGCCGCGAATACGGCTCATCTCCCGTCCTACGCGAGCAGGGAATATGCTGTCAGCCACGGCTCCTGGCAGAACAGGTGACATCAGGCACAGATTGGTCTCATGCCCAAGTCGGTAGGTCGTAATAAACGCGGTCCTGCGCAACCTCATCTGTAGACTCTGTCACCCATAACCATCATCGCTAAATATTGTGTATCAGAGCCATCACGATCGAATTACGCACTCTAGTCATTGTTTCGTAGACAACTACAACATACACAATGGAGACCGCTAAATATTACTATAACCAGCAATACGAGAGCTGGATGCCATGGATCGAAGACAAGTACCTCGCATGGACTGGCCAGAACAAAGCTTCCTATACCGCTGAAGGTCTGCTCGCCCGTCGACTGAAGGGGTATTTCTTTACTGACCCTTCCCAGAGAACCTCGACAAAACCAAAATCACAGGCAACAAGGACGTCGATGCGGTTCAAGACAGTGTCAACAAGGGTGTTTCCGGGCAATTCGCAAAGGGCGGTGCGCTTGAAGGCGTCGGCAACTTGGTGAGCAAGGAAGGCATCAACAGAAGTGAGCGCGGCGGGAAGAACGAGAGTGGTGGTTTTGGACTCTAGGGCACATGCTAAGATGCAAGTACGCTGGAGTTGAACACTGTTGTCCAACAAGACTGAAACGAATCGGCCAGCAGGATATTGCCTGGAGTTGGGAGTCTTCAATAGAGTGATGTTTGATGTTGTATCTGCTATTGACGCAGCAATGAATACCCATTTTTGATAACTGCTTCGCAGATACATGACATTATGTATGCGACAATATGAGAAGTAAGACCCTTCAATAGTTTCCTAAAGAGTCCATAGCGGCTCATTCACCCTTGCCGGAACAATGTAACCTACCTTACAAGGGCTGCTTCCTTTTCTGCACCCGTATGGGTAGGGTAGAGACGCGGTGACCATGCTGGACGCATTGATGGTGAGTCAGCTCCACCAGTCTGAACGATGAGCCGGACAATCTCGTCGACGTGCAGTTGCTTTCATCATTATCTTCGCCAGCTTCCACCTCTTGCAAGAGAGCTCTTCAGCACATTGAGCTCCAGAAGCGTCACTACTGCAGCACAGCCTTTCGTGCCGATTGACTGTCTGCCCTCCGCGCCTGTCCAGGGTCAATCAGTGACGTTAGAACGATGCAACTGATGTCGGCATCGCTAGCAACATGGGCAATTCCAATTGCAGATGTCGTTGCCAATCCAGCTGCAACACGATAATGGTAACAGCATACACGTGATGGTGGTACTGACCACTTCAAATGCTCTTCACAATCTGCAAGACGCGTGCGGCAGTCGCGTCAGCAACATTGCATCGCTCCTTCCATCTATGGAATGCCATCGTACCTAACTTGAACGCCTCGGGCGGCCCTACCTTAATCTGGCTCTCCAAGGGTACCAAGTCGTGTGGAAACTGTCGTTCTCGATCACTTTTGTCTCTGCTCAGCCGGCAGAGTGTTACAGAGCTACCTACTGCAATCCGCAGAATCCTGTCTTTTGTTTACACACAAGCCTTGTGATAGACATGAAGTCCTCCACAGTGTCCTCCCCTGTCAAGGAGAAGAAGACCACGGGGGTTACCAAGCGCAAGCGACGTGTTCCTAGTCCAAAGATTGAATGCTTCCATTTTCCTTACTTTGCCCATCAGCAGCTTGACCCTGGAGTCTTCCCTGTCTGTGAGTGGGATCCGATACTGCGAGATGGCATACACCCGGTGGTTGTGTCTAACTCAAATCTGGTTTAGCCGTCAGTCTGCCAGTCGGCCGTCCTGGGTGGGCACCCGCTCCAAAAGAGATCGCTAGCAGTGCAGCCTTCAAAGACGAAGATGATGTGTTCGACGCTAAAGAAGACTCTATTGATGAGTTTAGCTTCCAGGTGAGCGTTGAACGCAGCTTAGAATAGTAATGCTCGAAACGCATCAGAATTGCTACCTGGCACCCTCCCCCAACCAGCAGATTGAGCGAGGGTTGACTTTTTGCAGGACAGCAAAAAGGGCGTCACGAAGCCTCTGTCGTTGCCAACCACCAAGAACCCTTACAAACGCCTGAAGATAACTGGCGGCCGCCCGGCTATTGCAAAGAAGGTTACAGCTGATCTTGACTCTGACGACGAACTTATCGTGCGGATGAAGAATGCCAAATACCTTAAGAAGGACATTGCGCAGCGTCTGGTGGACGAAGGTAGGATCAAATATAATGCAAAGACCATTGGTACGCGATGGGCACGTCTCAGGAAGAAGCTGCAAGAAAGGAACGATGAGTTGCTGGATGCAGAACTGACCGATTGGCATGAGGGAGACGTATGTTACCCGCTGCCCCTAGGGTCATTTGGCTATGCTGACGTGCTCCAGGATGACGCTCTCGAGCAAGCAAAGAAGGAAGCGGACAAGACAATTGCGAAGCTGATGGCCGATGTCGAAGCAAAAAGATGGAAGATCGTGGCAGAGAACCTCAAGACCTTGAAAGTGAGTAAGCCTTTGAGAGTCATCCAGTGCACTGAAGCTGACCATCTACAGCCAGTCACCAACTTCTCGCAAAATGCTTGCAAAGATAGATACAACTCACTGCAGGAGGGCACAGCCAAGGCAACACCAGAATCCATAAAGGAACCCAACCTGGACATACAAGCTCGGATCACAGCGCGCAAGGAGAGAGAAGCTCGAATCGAACAGGACCAGATCTCTTTCAGGTCCAATCATCACGGCAATGCTGAGCATACCGCTCTTGTCGAGGCCAACTGGAAAGGCAATGCCTGGACATCACGAGAGAAGCTATAGGATTAGGGACAGATTGCTTTGACTGGTCAAAGACGATCTTTCGGCACTCAGCGAGGCGGCGAGCTACCGGGACATTCAGCGAACAGTGAAAAGACCAATACATCAGAGTATGACATTAGAAAAAGATGGCCCATTAGTATACGGGGCACATTACTTACTTGTGCTCGAGGGACACCGCACGCAGCACGCGAACATGCGAAGAGACGGAGCCAAAGACGTATTGATCTCAAGTGCAAGCTGCTCCGGCGAACAGGCAGATGCAATCCGGTATTTTATTCCATTTAACATCAGCTTGGTGAGTCAAGCTTCTAAGCTAACACAGCTTGAAGATACGGTTTTATGTCGATAGATGATCAGACCAATGGGAAAATATATTCGTGCTCTTCTGTATCACAGGCACCTCCTCTACGCGTCCTCGCGCAAGGGACATGTGGTTGTTCAGGTGATTCTTGCTGCTGATTTGTGGTGCAAGGCAAAAGGCGATGCATAATTTTGAGTTTGTTAGGCAGGGATCAACGCCTAGAGGCCGTTTCTTCTGCGGGGACAACCGCCTGTGACACGCGACGCCAGAGCGACGCCTGGGGGATGTTGACCTTTAGCCTGATTCGTCCAGGTGTCGTCGCCAAGTGAGTCAAGCGAGCGGACTACATAAACTCGGTTTCGACTGGCAACTCTTTCCTTTCTCTTCTTCACGCACCGAGCAGGCAAACTATCGCGCGTCCGCGGTCTCTAACAAGCTTAGGGACTCGTACGACAAGTCATTCGTTCGATACCGGAAGTTGATATACTATCAACTGAAGGAGTCATTCGAAAGGCTTCGCAGCTCTCCCAATCACATGGTACCTAGTGTGTGAACCGTCAAGCGTCAATCTCCCTCTCGAACCTCATCACGCTCTCTACTTCTGCCTGGAATCTTCTGCCACTCATTCCTCCTGCCAACTTCACTCGCTCGACAATATAATCCAGCGCGACTCCCGAAACCAACTGCGAAAATGTTCAAGCGATCCTTCAACACCGAGACTGGTCGCGTGGTCAAACCAAAGTTCCTCAAGAAGTCGTACCCTGAACACGTGAAGAGGAAGATGCAAGACAGCTTGAGCAGTCCGAACAGTCCGCCTGTTGGGAGGCAAGTCGAGCCTGAATTCTGCAGCCAGGCGCATACTAATATACTGCGCAGCCAACTCAACAGCCCTATCATCACCATGGTGGTAGGTCGTGATCAGCGCTTGTTCGCCGCTCACGAGGACGTTCTCTGCCGGTCACCTTTCTTCGCCACGTACCTGAAAGGCCAGTTCCTTGATGGGAATGCGAAGAAAGTGGAGCTGCCAGACGAAGAGCCCGAAATCCTCTCCTGCGTTCTCGAATTCCTGTACAAAGGCGATTACTCCCCTCGCTTGTTGCACGACAAGCGCCGCAATACATGGGATCTCGAGAGAACGCAGGACATAAAATCTGGTGGTCGCGGAAACAGCGAATCCACAACCTACATCCAGGAGGCCGGTGGCAATGTCCTCCGTGACACTGTGGTGTACTGTGCTGCAGATAAGTACGGCCTGGAGGAGCTGAAGAAATTGTCTCTGCGGAAACAAGGCCTTCAGTCCGGCATCCAGGTCGATGTTATTCTGCGCTCGGCACGATATGCCTACGAACACACTCCTGACACCGAGTCGCGTCTACGCGCTCATTATCTTGCTCTGATCATCAGAAGTCGTAAGACTTTCAAGAGGAGCGGTACTATGCAAATGGAAATGGAGAAAGGTGGTAAATTGTTTTTCGATCTGTTTGTGGCAATGTGCAATCATATCGATGACATCGTGGAGATCAGGTAGGTCACTTTTCTTCCATCTCGTACTGACTTGCCTGTCAAAAGTCAGGCGCTTACTTCCCTCATAGCAACAGCAGGTCGCCCAAAGTCATCTAAAGAGCGCAATTCCCCCGTTCAGATTCGACGGCTCGGAGCTATACTGCAGAGATAGTAGAGAATCTGCACCACATGTGTAGGCACACGAAAGAGCTCTGGTTGCCGTCGCTAGACGACAGCACTCCACTTCTATCGAGGTCGGCCGACACATTTACTGGTTTGTTGAAACCCTACTCGTTCTAGTATATCAAAGCCCGGACTTGGCGCAATTGGCTGCTATTCTACTCGATCGATGTTTGACTTTGCTTCTGGGAAGCAGGTCTCAGCTCAAGCAAAAAAAGAAAGGACAAAGCAATCTCGACATTGGGAAACAAGACATGTCTGCGGCTTCCTTCGCAGCTCACTCTGCTTTTGTGGATATTTTTGTGCTTTCGTTGGTATCGATAGATGCCTTTCACTATAGCTAGTACACGCACGTTATATCTGCCAGCTTGCTGGTGACGATTGACATCCTCGTGGTGATCAGATAGGAAATGAGAGATTCGGCCACCTCGGAAATTTCTTTTACAATATGTTGAGCTCAGGTTCGACTACCGCCAGGCGATTGCCAGTCATCTGCTTGAGCAGCAAGTTCGATTCTCATTCTGCTAACATGAGTAATAGACTCGGTTATCACTCGCCGTACCCTCGATATTCGTCCAGTTTTTCATCACACGATCCTCAGATCGACCTGCGACCATTGATCGGTTGTGCATGTGTACAATCGAATTCAACTACAAGTTGTCAATACTCACCTCGCCGTGTTGACCTCACGATCACGAGCAGCCAAATCACAGTGTTGCCTGCCACTGCTCGCGCGAACCTCCTCGACGTCCTAGGAAGACTTTCCCTCCTTTGCTCCGTATACCTTTCTACTGCACACCACCAGCCACACTCTTGCACGAGTCCTCTTTTCGAGTCAATCACCTCGTTCGGAGGTGGACAAGATGGCCTTCGAATCCTTTACATCCCATATCCCAGGTCACATACCCAGTGCCGCCAATATGGACCGCTTCAACACAAACCGTAAGCGTCCAGCCCCGTCGTACAACGACTTCAACGCCTCAAAAAGGTTACAACAGCCGAAAGCTTCGAACAATCACGATAGTCTATTCTTGTCCGATGACGAAGGCGATGCTCAAACCGACGAGGATCTCTTCAGCCGCGACAATGAGGATGATCTCACGACGCTCGTCAGTGCACCACGGCCACAGCCCGCTCGACCCGTGCAGTCACAGCCAACCCAACCACGACCTGCACAGCAGCGAGCATCTACCCAGCACCGGCCTGCAACACATTCGAAAAGTACACCTACCATGACTGGCGCAACTACCACCAATGGCACATCCGATAGTGGCAACACCTCCCGACCTACCAATGGACAAAGCGAAGCCGCCGCGGTGGACCCCATCGAAGTCAAAGACGAAAAAGACGAAGCCGAAGAACCAGATTGGGTCAAGGATGTTGCAGACAAGGATAAAGTCAAACTTTTTGTGGGCAGAAGAAACAAGCAGGTCCTCGTCAAACGAGTAGATCTTGCCAAGTCACCAATCCTCACATCATGGATCATCGACGATCCAGATCAGGGACCATATATCATGCGACCACAGCTGGCCAGGACCGAGTTCGCTGACTTCGACGCGGTTCTGCAGTTTCTTCATTCTTCGGAATACGCGCCATTGCTGGTGGACAATCGTCTTGATGGATTAAAGAGTAATGAAGCCTACGCGAAAGAGCTTGTAAGAAGTGGAAGGGTCTATATCATTGCTCAGAGGTTTCAAATCGATGGTCTGGCAGAGCTCGTCTTCCGAAAGATCGACAAAGTGGATGTGAGCAAGTTCAGTATCAAGGCTATCGTTGAGTTGGCTGGTGTTATCTTCGGCGACAAGAACGGTGCAGTCCTACCTCATCCCGCAGCTGCAGCGGCGCCTGCGGCTGTCAGCAGGGCAAATGCTTCCGTAGGTTCACAAGAAGCGGTTGCAGGCTTGAAAGATAAGCTGGAAGAATGGATCATTACCCAAGTGGCGAAGAACCTTCAAGAGATCATGAATAATCAACAAGAGACTTTCTGGAAGATTGAAAGGAAGACGTCCAAGAAGTTGTTCTTCGCACAAGTCATGGAGGAGGCTGCTGTGCAATATCGAGCGACAGGAGGGAAGCTACCTGGGCCTGTGGTTGAGCTGGATTAGCAATGCTTTTCTGCTTAATATCTATGCTTCTCACGCGCGCATATGGAGCTGGACTTTTGAAAGGAGGCCGAGTGTAAAGTTTGGAACATCTGTAAGCTAAGCTCGGGTCGTTATTGCCCTGTTTCGGGCTTTGAAAGCAGCTACTAATCGGCACAGCTCAAACCCTGGTGAACTGGCCTGACAACCTCATCTGCGGGTAGAGCATCGACTTTGTTAGTCCACGGCCTGACGCTGCCATGCACAGAGGAGAGTAAGTGCTGCAAAAACACGAAGCGGCAAGGTCGAGACGGCGCAGTCGCAGGGGAAACACGACCAACTGCTCGCTGTTTTGGAAGTACTTTAAGCCCTTGGATGGAGTCGAACATTTCGTCAACCTCGTAGCTAGTGTGGCTCAAATGGCTCGTGAAGCTATGTAGGAGCTCAGCACGGAGGGAAAGAGTTCCTGGTGTATCTTCCCGGGTAGTTGATTGGCACATTTAGAAGTTTCATGCAGTCTGTTCGTGGACCGGGTTTTTTTTGGGCAACCCACCGTGCTGCATACGCACGCTAAGCTGTATGACTCCAAGAACATGATTATAGTATCCTAGTTGAACAGCTATTTCAACAAGGCGTTGACAGGAGAGGTGCACAGTGAGCCAGTGTCCTTAAAGACTTGACTGCTAACAGTAACTCCGGCCATTATGGCCGGAGCTTGTTTGCGCGTCATGTGCCCACGAGTTTGCCGTAGAAGGACCGGCTTGGCGGGTTTCTTTCTCACCTCGGCGAAGAGACATCTCCAAAGCTCGTCTCCAGGTACATCCTCCGCAGACATTGGTTGCCCCGCCTTCGACGCGTCCACGGACGAACAAAAGTATCTCGGGACATGCTCATTGCGGGTATTGCCTTCGTCGACCCAATCATGTTCCTGTGATTCAGTGTCTAAGACGTAGCCCAGATGCGGCTTCGTCTGCGACGACTCGCCGGTTCGAGGGGTAACTTCGAGATGGATCACCATAACCCCTCAAGCACGCTCAGACGTTCAGGATACAAACGGAAGGTAGGTGGTGTTTGATCGTGTATATAGGGCGCGAGCGGCTCAATTCCATTCCTCAGGCTCTGCATCGTTAGGCTACACTTTGTTCCATTACTTCTAGTTCGTGTATCGCAAATCACAAGATGGCTTCTGAATCGACTCCAACCTTCGACATTCCAAAGGAATGCATAGCAGGCGTTGTCAAGAATGAGGGACCTGACTTCTACGTTGAAGTCGAGAAGGTCCCCGTTCCTGAGATTGGTACGACTCTTTCACGCCGTCGAGGCCTAACAGTTTCACCCACCGCCAACACCACTGACACTAAAGACAGGTCCCGAAGATGTCCTCATCAAGCTCAATGCCACCGGACTCTGCATGTCTGATGTGCATTTCATGATGAACGACTGGGCTCTGCCCAAGATGTCGGAGATGGGCACAAAATGCGCAGGCCACGAAGGTGCCGGTGTTATTGTCAAGGTCGGTGAGAAGGTCAAGAACCTCAAGGTCGGCCAAAGAGCAGGACACAAGCCACTTCAGGATGTCTGCCATACCTGCGAATCCTGCAAGGCGGGAAGAGACAACTACTGTCCCAAGGGTGTCTTTACTGGTCTGGCGTGTGATGGTAAGAGACACCTGTGCTCGGAGCGGATGGGGCTAATGCTGCTACAGGATCATACAAGCAATACATCGTCTCCCCTGAAAATTATACGACTCTCATTCCCGACGGCGTAAGCGACTACATTGCCGGCCCCGTCATGTGCTCAGCCGCTACAATCTACACTTCGATAAAAGAGTCAGGTCTAAAGCCAGGAAACTGGGCCGTGTTCCCAGGTGGCGGCGGTGGTGTGGGTATTCAGGGTGTGCAACTCGCAGCTGCTATGGGCATGCGACCGATCGTAGTCGACACGGGTGATGAACGAGCGAAAATGACGAAGGAGTATGGTGCGGAGGAATTTGTTGACTTCAAGAAGGGAGACCCAGTTGAGGAAGTCCTCAAGCTGACTGGTGGCGGTGCGCATGCGGTGTTCGTTACAGCTGTGCAGGCCTACCCTCTTTCTCCCAAATATTTGGGTGCAAGAGCTGGTGGTGTCGTTATGTGCATTGGTCTGCCACCTGCTGGATCGTTCCACATTGACCTAGATCCTTCGAGTCTGATCTTCAGGAACCAGTCCATTAAGGGTACGCTAGTCAGTTCATTGGGTGATCTGGACGAAACTCTGGAATTTGCTGCAAGGAGTAAGTATCTCAGGTCCATGGTTTGTCGGAAGCCTGCTAACAATAAGCAGAAAAGCTTCACCTCGAGCCAACCGTTGTGGGACTTAGCAAGTGGAACGAATGTGTACAGAAGCTTAAGCGGTCTGAAATCGCTGGTCGTGTCGTGGTTGACTTCAACCAGGAATAGGCTGTGGTATAGAATAGAATCGAAGCAGTATCCCGATACCAACCCAGGTCTCTTCTCTGCCAGATCGTCTAATGCATCTTGGCATCTATCCCAACGTCCGGTGGACTAGCGCGTCAGTCGTGGCAGGCAATATCAGAACGACGCCTTTTCTCCTCATGATCATGAGCTTCCACACCTACACCATCACACATGGAGATGATAGCCTTCGATTTTGTCAAGATCTCGACGCTACTGCAGTGGTCGCATGCAGCATGTACCTCAGGATATGCAACTCTGCCCTGGCAAGAGATCTCATTCGCTGGCTCGGCCAATCACACTATCGTGAGACACTCTCAGGTGGGTCATGCCAAAAGTCCGCCGGATCTCAGCCAATGGCAGCACAGATCTACGCGCAGCATCTTTACGCGCTTGAGCTGCAGGACGTGGTTCCCTTTCTAAATTCTCCCACTAGCTATGCTTCGACCAATCCGCATGCCCTCTGACTGGCAATGTGATAATCTTCTATTCCTGAACGTCTGTAGCCGCCTCAGCGGTTCTCCGACCACTACACTGCATGCACGAATCACTCATGGCACAGAGCACTATGCCTTGCATGCAAGATGGCCTGGCTATCTGTATCAGATGCGCCGCACGACGCGCTCTGTACCCTTCCTTTCTCTCGTGCTGTACCTGTGTCGCTCTCGTTGTGTCCTCCTGGTCATCGTGACATCCGCCCTCGTCGTGTCCCTTCTCGTTCAGTCGCTGAAGGTGTCGGGAGATACGCGGGTCGTGCAGTGACCCGAAACTGATTCATCTTTCTCTCCTACTGGCGACGACCCCAGCGACGACGATGGCGGCAACTATGGCTGCTCCTGTTGTCACACCTATTGCGCCTGTGCCTCGACTGGCGATCCCAAACCCTCATATGCGCAAGCCAAGTCTGTCAGCCAGTGTAGCGCAGAATGATTCGTTACGGAACAGTTCACAGGATGTCGAACCAGTGCCATCAATACCGAACGAGCATCTGCACAAAAGATCCGGCTCTTCAGATATGGACATCGGTCAAGCCGTCACCTCGTACTCTCCAGTCCATGGATCGGATACGCCATCTCCAGCCGCGAAGAAATACACCCCTCCACCTCCACCACGGCCGAAGCATTCTTCGCCCCAGCAGTCAAATGACTCGGGGTATTACAGCGGTGGCACCGACTCAGCCAAGTCGCCCGTAGTATATCGGTCCATGTTTCCAACTTATGACCCGACGAAATCGTTGAGCCAGCAGAACTACTACCCGCAGCGCCCTTTGGCCGCACAGCTGGGCTCAGCTCAAGGAAGGCTATCATACACGCCTTCGTCAATGACGCCCATAGATCGTGCTCTTGGCCCGCCCTCGGCACCTCCTAGTGTTGCCAACTTCCCCCTCGATACTCTAGTAGTGTCTCGTACGTCGACCGCCAAGGAACTGCTGGAGCTGTGGGAAGCCACCCATGGCATGGAGCCGAATCCGAAGATAAAGTCGTACGATCTCGAACTTGCAAGGTGAGGATAGCCCCTTTCGGGCAAGGCAACGCTAATGTACAACAGGACCGAAGAAGCCAACTTCACCCTGGGATCAGACCCTTCGGTACCCTTCTACACGCTCATCACATACGACACAAACGAAATCGCTCTCTCAAAACTACATCCTCGAAAATCCTCGGTGAAATGCGAAGTCGCCGTTAACTCTATAGAATCAGCTTCTCGCCGCTCACCACCAAACGATGGTCTCATCTCATTCATCTTTCCCAAAATGGCCGCCATGATGGCTATAAACCAGAGCACTGCACTTGCCAAGGAGCACTGCCTAGCGCCAACTCACCGAGATGAAGTACAAGCAGCAGCAGTCAAGAGGGCAGCAAACCAGGAAGCCTGCAGACTAAGGTGGAATGCTAATGCGCAACACTATGAGCTCGAGCATCCGGCTGTGGGACGAAAGCAACGAGGTTCAGATTTCGTCAAGTCACCTGAATCGGCACGAGCGACGCCTACGCTGGGATTACGTCCAGTGCTCGATATTCATGTTTCGAGACCGGCTGGCAGATCATTGCCGGTGATTACTGTTGCCAACCCACAAGAAGTAGATCTTCAATCAGCCAGTGAACCAACCATAACAGGAATCAGAATGTCCACCGTCCCACAACCAGAACACGATACCGTACTGCTGAGTCTTGACTTCAATACAAGGATAATGCACGTCAATGCTCATCAGATCCTCGAACATGTTCCCTCCCTCTTCGCGATAGATAGCATAGTGTCAGCAGTCATGACTGTGGCAATCGCAGATGAAGTCACTAATCCCATAATGGCATCGATGGAGCTTTGGCAGCCAAAACCTGCACCGACGATGGCAAGATCAGCATACGCGGGAAGTGTGTATGGTGGCTCAGTGGCAGGGAAGTCAATGGCCGGCAGCGTGTTCTATGCAACGCTTGCGGAACGCGAGGAGGCCGAGGCGGAAGCGAAGGAATTGGCTACCATTCATGAAAGAGATATCAAAAACAAGGAGAGGCGGAAGGTGAAACAACACAGAAAGTGGTTCGGGAAAAACAAGGAGAAAGTGCCTAAAGATAAAACCAAGAAGGTCGTTGTAACGGAATTCGACCTGGAAAAGCTGGGACATTACCAGGGTGGTAAACGTAAAGGTCAAGAACTTCCTGGTGTGGTCCGGCTGTCATTGTCGGTAATGATCGGTGGATTGAGGTTCATTGTTTGGATCTTGACCACGATTGTGCAATTTTTTGCATGGATACTGGTGACCATGACCAGGGGTGTTACAAGTGAGAAATTCTAAGATGGGTAGGCTTTCTTTTCTTTGGGTGGAAAAGCTTGACTTGTGGTATAGGGGACAAGCATCTTGTGAACATATAATGGTGCAACGGTACATGGGGTCTGCACGATCGTTGCTACACGACCACGGTTGTCCCATGCCTCCTCAGATCGAGTTGACGGCAGACGGGATTGAATGACATACACTTCGACACTTCCTTCTGCTTCTGGTATGTTCTCGCATCCGATCGAGGGAGCGTGCTATCGATCTATCAGATAATGGCAACTGCTCCCAGCTGTGCCTCAACCGATCACCAAACATAATGCCAAGGTAAGTGACAGAGCGGATCCCGCCTGAGAACAATATTAACTGCTCGGCCTGTCACTTGCAGCTTCAACGACTTTTACAGCAAGAATAATGGCAAACAGCTTCCCAACCTTCTTGAAGATGGTGGGTATATGTCATGGTTGGGGCATAGACTTCTCTTGCTCCATCAAGCGTGCCACACCACATACATCTATCTAGGTTATCCCGCACGGGTGCTACTGGAGACTCATACATTCATAATTTACCCTGCTGAGACCTGTCAGCATGGCTGGATACAAGGATTCCATCGAGACGCCGCCTCATGGTGAACTTACAGACTTCGATACCTTCGCCTCAGCAATGACAACGGCACCATTGGACGATCTACACAAATACTTCGATAGTGATGACGAACAGGACCTCGAAGACAACTACGACGGTGACGACTCCGACAAAGAGAATGAAGATGGATTCGATGGACTCGAATACACCAATGATCCACCCAACGCCTACTTCGAGGACGCTGACAACAGCGATCACGACCCAGACAACGACGACCACAACGTCAACGACTACGGTCACACCAAAGGATACGAATACTTCGACCCACGTCTCGACATTGACCTATCCAAACTTCGACCCTCCCACGCAGCGTCGCGCCACCTCAACCCACACCTCCAGAAGACAATCGACAAAACGGAGTTGATGCTCGAGCAACTCAGTATCCAGGCTCAATCGATGGTCGAGGAACAGCCCATGTCCACCCAGATCATACTTGCGAATCAGGCGCTCGAGCATATATTTAAGCCGTATGGAATGCATGGAAGTCAGGCACAGTTCTCTGCTAGTGTGATGAAATTTCTTGCTGGTGGTGATACAGTGCGACGACCAGGTAATGAGGGGAGAGATAAGTCTAAGGACGGGAAGTTGAGATTTGCGGAGGTTGGTACTGCAACTACTGTGGATGGAGAGGGCAAGGAGAAACGTGAGAAACTCAAGAGGAAGGCCAGTGGCGAGGAGAAGCTCGTCTCGGACATTGGGGAGGGGGGCGTGAAGATCAAGGTACCAAGGGTGCAAGTGGGAGACGATGTCGTTGCTGTCAAGAAGCACTTACCCAAAGACACAGAAAGCAAAGAGACAACACACAGAGCAGACGACGCAAACGTCTTTGGCGAGCGAGTCGGATATGGCTTTCAATCGGCCAGCACTGTGCCGCTCGAGGGATCCTGGGCGAGTGTTGACTCGCTGAGTTTCAGGAAGACGAGTGGGCCACTGGACATGAAAGAAGCTGAGAATAACCATACACTTTCTTCAAATTCGACTTCGACTTCGACAACCAGCGAGCCAAACCTCTACCTCGACGAATTCGAGGCCATCAAGTTGAAACTTCAAGATCAAGCTCCACGAAACCCATTCCAGACCTACCACTACGGCCCCGACAACACACTCACATCTACATCCACACCCACCACGAGCAGAACCCCCTTCACCCCCCTCGCATCAACCTTCTCCCAGTCCCTCCGCCTCCAAACCCCATCCACCTCGACCCTCCCTTCCTCAACTCTACCACAACACCACCAACAACAACCGAACTACGCCTGCACCCACGACCCCGCCTCCAACGCCGCCCTCTCCCGCGCCCCCTACAACCCCATCTCGCTCCGCCTCTCCTGGCCCGCCACAACCCGCTCCTCCGCCCGTCCCTGCATGCCCACGCCCGGCCTCCTCGACAGCTTGAACAATATCGTGCACCTCACGAATGCCGAGGCGCGGTTCATGTTGAGTTACTACGTGCGAAAATATGAGGGGCCGGTGGGTCAGGCTGCGAATGGGAGTGGTGGGGCCCCACACGCGCTGTTCAGACTTGGGATCGCGCAGTACCTGATGAGTAGAGTGGGGAAGGTGGTCGATCACAAGGAGAGTGATGCGTTAGGACTGAATCCTGAGGCGAGGAGGGTGTTAGGCGAGGTGTGGGAGCAACACCCGAGTACGCGGGCGTGGTTTGATGAGGGGCTTGTTGGCGGGGAAGGAGGTGGAAGGGACGAGTTTGAGGCGGGAGACTATGAGGGGGCAGACAATAATTTAGATGCGGAACCAGACCTTGTCATGTCCGAAGATGATGATGTCGATGATGTCGAGAACGGCACTGCTAGTCCATCGACGCCGTATCGCCGCCGGAGCAACAGCAACAGCTCACGAGTAAATCACACACCCACACCAACACGAACCACAGACGGCCTCAACCCGCTCGAGAAAGCACTGCTCGCTCGAGCATGCAATGTCAGCGTCGAGACCGTCGATGCCTACTGGGACGACATGAGGTGGAAGACGCGCGGGTGGGGAGCGATGAAGGCTTGGTGTACGGCGCAGGATAAGATGAGGATTGCGAGGGTGAAGGCTGAGGGGCGCTGGTAGGGAGGGACGCTTGTGGTGTGGTATTACATGGCGCACGGGAAGGGTAGTGAGCGGTGGGTGGTGGGCGTTGGACGTTGGGTTCTGGGGAGGCAGTCGGGTGATGGTGGGGTTACCAGGCAAGGCAACGTAGAGCAGAGTAGATTCCGGATGTGCCGCTGCATGATACGAACGAGTTATGTTGTGACTCGTAGCTCAGGAACGGAATGAAACCCAAGGGTTACTCTAGACCAGATCAGACCAGACCAGATTTGCTCAGGCCAGCCCAGGCCGGTTCGTCGCGTCGCGTCCTATCCCACTATGACAAACACAGTACAGCCACCGCATCAACCAGGTCCACGCCACGTCTTGCCCTGTCATCAGCTGTAGAGGCTAAAACCGCTACACTAAGTCACGACAACTGCATGTTTTCCCTGCTTGATCCATCATACCACATTGCATGACCGACCCACGACTCGATCCGAACATGACATGTCCCGCCGATTCGCTCGTTCACAACCCCCTCAACCGATTGAGAGTGCCATCAATCACCGTCATCACTCAGCTCAGCCGCTGCATCCCATCACATCCCATCCCATCTCGTGTGCGCACCTACGCAGGTCATGCCCGAGACGCGATCTTGCTTGGCGTGGTGAGTGAGTCGTCCGTGCACTAACTCCGCTCTGCGTCGCGCCTGCTGTGTACGCGGTACCGGTAGGCATTAGCAGCTGACTGGGGGGACAGGATGGCGAGGCTGGACTGGACTGTGGAGGGTGTAGACGGTGCAGAGACGTGGACGTGGACGTGGATTGTGGAGTGTGGAAGGCACGGGTCCGTGATGGGGTGTGGGTGGGGGATAGTGAGAAGACAAGGCTAGGCTGAAGGCAGACCGGGAAGAGGCCGTTCCATGAGCGCTGTCGCTGTCGCTGTCGCTGTGGTAGTGGAGCAGGACGACGGCGCGCCTGGCCTGTGTATAATGTGGGTTCGGTGGTCTACTAGTAGTGAGGCAGGTGGGCTCCATCGAAGGCGCGAATGAGATTGCGAAGAAGGCGCAACGTTATCTATGGTACTTCTTGGCACTCAACTATAGTTTCGGACTGATAGACTCACGCCGCTGAATCTGGTGCTCCGGTTCGTCGCCAATCTCCTCCATCTTGTCCTCTAACAACTTAGTCATCCGCACCACCACATCTTGATACTTCGCGTCGTGGTAAATGTTGAACAATTCTAGTGGATCCTCCTGACAGTCAAAAAGCTCCCACTCCTTGTAATCCTGCCCTCCCGGTCTTGCGCCTTCCACGCCCAGATCTTCACAGTACCAGTATATCAACTTGTACCTCTGATCTCTGATGCCATAGTGAGCGTATGCTTCGTGGATGATATCGTTGTGCATCCAGTACCGATGGTACGCCGCCTGCGGCCATCCTTCCACTCTCTCGCCTTGCAGAAGTCTCCTGAAACTCCTGCCTTGCATGTAATTTGGCTGCCTGGCATTTGCCCAATCCAGGAATAAAGGTGCAAAGTCGACATTGTTCACGATGTCGTTGCAGATAGCTCCTGACTTGATCTCCCTGGGATATCTGCACATGAACGGCATTTGGAAACTCTCTTCGTACATGAAGCGCTTGTCGAACCAGCCGTGCTCGCCGAGGAAGAACCCTTGATCGGATGTATAGATGACTATCGTGTCGTCTGCTTGTCCTGTCTCATCAAGCCAGTCCAGCATGCGTCCCACGTTATCGTCGATGCTTTGTATCGTCCTGAGATATCGCTGCATGTATCGTTGGAACTTGAATTCTCCAAGGTCCTTGTCATTCTCGAACGTGAAGACGGTCCCGTCATCGGCATCGATCAACCGTAGTCCAACGTGACTGTTCGGTATCTTCCTCGCACCATCCCACATCATCTCGCCGACTCTACGCCGGCCGCCGTCCGGCTGTACCAACCCAAGGTCCTTGTACGTCAAGTCATCCGCCACTCTCATCTTGGCTATCTTCGCCGCTCGTGCCCGATTCTTGTAGTCGTCTGTGAACGTGTCTGGCACTTTGACCTCATCCTTGTACAAGCCCTTGTGCTTCTCATCGCACTCCCAGCTCCGATGAGGCGCCTTGTGATGACACATCAAGAACCACGGCCTATCTCTGCTTCGCTGATTCAACCATGATAGCGACTTATCAGTGATAATATCCGTCGCATAACCCTCCGTCACGCGCTCGTGACCATCCATGTCGATGAACTCCGGGTCCCAATAGTCACCTTGCCCGCGCAGGACGCTCCAGTAGTCGAAGCCACTCGGTTCACAGTCTTTACCTTCGCCAAGATGCCACTTCCCCACCATGGCGGTGTCATAGCCTGCTGTGCGTAGATGCTTGGCGACATTGGGCAGGTTCTTGTTGATCTTGCTGTCAAGTGTTACGACGCCGTTGACGTGGTTGTACGTGCCGCAGAGAATGGCGGCGCGAGATGGTGTGCAGATTGAGTTTGTGACGTAGCAGTGGTTGAGGAGGGCCCCTTCCTGGGCTAGACGGTCAAGATTGGGGGTGTGGTTGATGTTGTGGCCGTATGCTGAGATGGCCTTGGCGGCGTGGTCATCGGCCATTATGAAGAGGATGTTGGGGCGTCTGATCGTCATGGTGGTGCTGGTGAGAGGGAGTCTGGGCTGATGGAAGTCGGATTCGGATAGAAGAGAAGGATGATGCAGCGGCAAGGGAGTAATCACGGCATCAGCAGCGAGAGGTTATACTTGGACACCGTGAACGACGGTATGGCAATCGCGAGTCGGCAGGACCTGGGTCGGATGCCGATATGTTCGCCAGTAGCATGTGTTATAGCCTACTACGGGAAGGAGCAACAGCCAAAGCACGTATTAAGAGGCCACCGTTGTTGATGCGATTTGCTCGAGCTGGTTTATGTCGTGGGGCGAGAGAAGACGTTGGAGATCGTCCAGAGTCCGTCAAAGGCCTCTATGCAGGGGCCTTTATTGTAGACTACGGCTCTCGGTCTGCCGGTGGAGCGTTTTGCGGCTGTCGGGCTCAATGTGGGCACGCATGTGGGGAACCTGTCGGTCATGGTGGGTACCTACTAGTATGGCCTGAGAGTCTGGGGACGAGGTTTGAGGATAATCATTCCCGTTGGCGCGTGCAATGTTCATATACCTGGGGCGGTACACAGGTGCAAACGCGGCATATTGACTCGTAGATTTGATTGTCAGGGTACTTCCGAGCTTCGCTACGGCCACGTCGTATTTCACCAGCACTGGGCTCCTGCAGTCGTGATGTCGTAAGTCTTGGACATGCGATGATTGCTACCAAGCCCAAGACTACTCTCCTGTACGTATGGCACATCCACAATTGTCTGATACTGGTCCCTGGAATGCTCTTCGGTAAACCTTTAGACTGTCGAAAGACTCCAAGACTCGCAGAAAGGATCATTGTATATCTCATGGCCTTTCTAACCACTATCTCGGAGATGTTTTAAGAAGGTTGGTAAAGACGTTTCCAATCACAGCGTCACCGTAGTATTCTGCAGATCCTGAGCTCTTGAACTTGATCCAATCCAGAAAGTGTAGTTACCCGAATCAACCTGATACTTAGCATCGACATAGTATCCCATTTCGTCCCTGTCAATGCTGAAGTTCACATTCTGTGACTCACCAGGCTGCAGGTCGACCTTCTCGAATCGAATCAGCCTCTTATTCGGAAGCTCGATCGTGGAGTACTCTTGATCGTAATAAACCTGTACTACCTCCTTGCCAGCTCCGTTACCGGTGTTGGTTATAGTGCATGACACTTCAACGGAGTTTCCAGCACTGACCTGGGGCGCCGAAATCTCGAAGGTCGTGTAGCTGAGACCGTAGCCAAAGGCCATTGGAGGATCACTCCGGTTGAGGCAGGGCAACGTCCAGTCACCGCTGCATACGGCCGCAAAGCCACCCACGTTGTCGGAAGGGAGATAGTCGTAGTAGATGGGAAAAGCTCCTTGCGCTTGCGGCATCGAGATAGTGAGCTTTCCACTAGGGTTGACCATGCCGGTAATCGTTTCAACGAGGGCATCACCAGTAAATTCACCACCGAGGAACGAGTGGATGATGGCATTTGCACGCATCGTCGAGTTGTTTAATACGAACGCTTGGCCACCACCCAGGACTAGAATTGTTGGAACCCCAGCGTCAAGCACAGCATCCAGTAGCTGCTGCTGTTCACCTGGGAACCCTAAGTCTGGGTGCGAAAAGAATTCGCCATCCGTGCGCGAGGCCACGTTTGGGTCGTAGGAGTAGACTGACAAAGACCCAAGAGAAATGATTGCTAGACCGGCTTTCTGTGCAGCCGCAACAGCAGCATTGATTCCGGAGCCGTCAGAGCTGTTGTCAATCTCCACACCCTGCTCGTAAAAGACGTTCTCAGTGCCGAGCTTAGCTTCAAGACTGCGGCGGAGAGACTGGCCGTTGCGAGGGTTGGCACTGTTTATAGGACCATATGAGCCAGCATCGATAATGTCTGCCAACGGGCCGAGAACGGCAACTTTACCTAGACCTGATTTTGGCAAAATACCGTCGTTCTGCAGCAGCACGAGAGACTCGCGTGAGGCTTGGCGGTTGACCTCGAGGTGCTTCTCAGCTCGCAAGGTCTGGTTGAGAATCTCTTCGCTTGGTAAGGGAAGGTCGAACATGCCGGTCGCGAATTTGACCTCTAGCATGCGACGAGCGGCCTTGGTGACCAGCTGCTCAATCTCGCTATCGCCTGATCGATTCACCAAGAATGGAAAGCATGCTGGCTGTACTGGGGCAAGCTCTATCTGGAGACCAGCTTTCAGAGCTTTGACAGCGGCATCCTCATGGGACGAGGCCACACGCGACTCGGTATGTAGATGTAGGATGCCCATTGCGTCGGACATGATCATCCCCTCGAAGCCCATCTCGTTCCGCAGCATCCCTTGGACGAGCTTTGTGTTCATCGACATCGGAACGCGGTCAATGCTGGAATACGAGATCATGATCGAGACAGGATCTTCCTGGATGGCTCGAATGTAGGGTAACGCCAGGTCGTTGTAGAGATGGTTGGCGCCGCCATCCATACTAGCAGTATTGACGCCACCCATGCCTTGGCCGTACATAAAGTGCTTGATGGTACAAGCAACTTTGATGAAGCCGTTCTCATCGCGTTCTTGCATAGTCTTGACATACCGAGCGGTGAACTCCCCAATCAGGTACACGTCTTCACCGTACCTGTGTGTGTCAGTTGAATGGTCAAAGCTGATGCGACTCCTACTCACATCTCACCAACACGGCCGTTTCTTGGGTCCTTGGCAACATCGAGCTCTGGAGAAAGGACCCACTTTGTGCCGAGAGCCACGTTCTCGTCACGTATCGCTGCAACAACTTGCTCGTAGAGCGGAAGGTTCCATGAAGAAGAAAGAGATAGAGTGGCTGGGAAGATCGTACCTCCGGTGACGTAGATACTGTTGACTGAGTCCGTGACGCTAATCCATGGAATCTTGGAAGATAAGTTCAGCTGCTCCTCGCGAACCATATTCGCCATTCGAAGTACGTCTTGTGCCGAGTTGAGCTGGTTTCCATAGCCTGCTAGCGTTAACCCAGATTCCAGAAGGTGTGAAAGGAGCTTACTAAGAATGCCGTGCTGCAATGGGTATAGGGAGTCCCACGTGGTCCGGTTGAACGTGGCATTTACACCAAGCAGCTGTCTGATACCACCCATCTGAGCTATCTTCTCCTCCCATGTGAGTTGAGGCAGCAGGTTAGCGGCACGTTGGCTAGGGGACTGAGACCAATCCTGCCATTCCGAGCTGTTTTGCTGGGGAACTATCACCGCAGAAAGTGCTGCTGATATGACCAGAGCTACTGCTGTCAACGTGGGGCCGGTCATCTTGAGCTGTCAGAAGGAGGAGAGCTATCAAGGTCAGCGTAGACGGGAGAGGAGTGACCAAGACTGTTGTGTCCAGTATCTCTTATATAGACCTTGGTGATTGTTCGAGGTAGCTAGCCCTCCGTCTCACGGAGTAGTCCAACCGCCATAAGAGCATAGGGCGGCGCAGATCAGCGAAGGTGTATAGCATAGTAAGAAACGATCCATCTAACAGCAGTCTCGACAGACTGGTTTGGCACCGCCTAATTGGTAAGGTCAAACTGACCACGGGCGAAATGCTCGGGTACAGATCAAGGTACCGCACTTAGACCTATAGGAGGCCGCCCCAGGACATCCAGCTCCGCAAGGATGGCGTGCGTTTCTACAGTAACGTTAGCGATCATGCGTTTGCGGGGATTCCCCGCAAGCAAATTCCAGGTTGTACCTGGGTAGAGAGGAATTAAGCACAAATTCAAGCAGGTTAAGCGTGCAACTTGGCGGTCTGGGGCTTGGCAAGCTACGGCTCTCGGGCTTCTAGGCTTATCCATGACTTTGCAGCCTACTAGGTTTTTCACTCTGCTGTGCGACTGCCGTGGTGGAACTGCCAACGTGGCAATGCCTGTCCACCACAGCATTCAGGACCGATGCACTTGACTGCAAAACGAAGCTCATATGATCGCCGAGGAGAGTATCGCAAACTGTAGCTGCTGGGCAGCACCGGACAAGTGCCCAGTGCAGGATCAAGGCTCAGCCGAAGGCATGGAAGTCTCGTTGATGGTCTCCCTGATTCGGCATTCTCGACAATATTGCTTTCGTACTTAGGGTCTTTCACTCATGAGATTGATGCCTTGAATACTTCAAACGTATCAAGAATTGCACAAACGGTCATATCCCTGTGAATCAGGAAAACAGATCAGAAAGAGCCAGTAGATAGAAATACTATTCTAATACAGCAACTTCGCCAATATATATCAGCTTTCTTTGCAACGTTGCCAATATGTTTTCAATCAGTCCATCCTCCACGTCCTCATCTGGTAGCCGGTAGGTATTTAGTTGGTTCTGCCGAGGGCTCGTGCCGGACCTGGGCCATGGTAGATATTCCCTCTCGGAGACGCTCGTTATAGCCTTGAGGACTCCACATGACTAGAACTAATCTCCTTGTTGTGCGTCTCTGCCATCTTATGCTCGGCTGCTTCCACCTGGGCAGGAGTGGCCTGAGTGTACTTCGAACCGAACACGGCTTCCATGTCCTCCAAGGACTTGCCTTTAGTCTGCGGGCTGTTAGCATCTTGTCATGTTCAAATATCTCTCGACGTACCTCTTTGATAAAGAACCAAACATAAACTACAAGGGCATAATTGAAGATACAGAACATCAGGAATGTCTTCCAGCCCAGGTTATCGACAGCATGCGGTGTGGCTTGGGAAAATACGAAGTTGAAGAGCCACTGTGTTGAAGTGCCTATGGCCAGAGCAAGTTCTCGAATCCGATTGGGGAAGATCTCGCTCTGATATAACCATGAGACGGGGCCGAAGGACATATTGTAAGCCGCTATATGCTGTCAGTATGCGTCGTGATCCGACATCCCACTAATTTCTCGACTCACCCGCTTCGAGATAGATCATCGTGATAGCCGCGGCACCTGCCGGTGAAACGTGTGTCGCGTCTGGCGCAGGAGGGTGAGTGGCTGTCAAGACAGCGACAATCAACATCATAGTACCCATGAAGCCAGCGCCACCAAGCAAGGCGCCTTTTCTGCCAACGCGCTCGACTAGGAAGACGAGAAAGATTAGGCAACCTACGACCTTGACGATGCCGAAGAAGCCGCTGATTAGTAGTTTCGAGTCGCCCGCACCAACCGTTTGGAAGACCTGTGGCGCATAGTAGGCCAATGATGTGTTGCCCGTAAGCTGCACACCAATCTGCAAGCTGATGACAAGGAACACCCGGTAGCGGTTCACGGGTAGAAGAAGCTCCTTCCAGGTAACTCCTTCCGTCGCATTGATCTCAGCGTCAATACCAGCAATGATTTCTGCCATCCTATCAAAAGGTTAACACGATTCAGCTACGATGGAACGCAGACTCACTCTTGGCGGACCTCTTCGCTGTCACCACCACGAACCCAAATGAGAGACTTGAGCGCGTCTTCGTGCCGACCACGCTTAGCAAGCCAACGGACACTCTCACGTAGAAAGAGCATTCCGAAGCCAAGGATAACTCCTGGGACTAGTTGCAAGCCGATGGGAACTTGCCATTGTCTTGTGCCTGGGGGAATTCCATTCGCCACCGCATAATTCACCCAATAGCTCGTCATGACGCCCACGGTGAAGAAGAACTGGAACATACTGCCAAGCTGGCCACGGATATTTTTAGGGGCCATTTCGGCACTGAACATGGGAACCATCACTGTCGCCATGCCGACTCCAACTCCAGACACCACCCTGGCAACGTAGAAGGCTGCGATGTGGCCAGTATTGATAACTTGAAGGACACCGCCAATGCAGAAGATGAAAGCGGCAAGTGCGATAGACCAGCGACGACCGAAACGAGCCGTGAAAGGCCACGTGAAGAAACAGGCAAAGAATGCTGAGAATGGTCAGCGTAGGAGCGGTCGACAGGAAGTGTGACTGACCACCAGCCTGTAGAAGACTGTTCGCATTTGAGTTGACAGTAGTCTTCTGTTTACTGCTATAACCAAAGTCTTTCTGGAATGAATCTAGCGTAAGAACGCCGCCAATGATTCCAGTATCATAAGCGAAGAGAAATGAGCCTGTACAGCATACTGCTACCATGAAAAACGCCCTGAAGGTACCAAGTTGTTTACCCATGGTGGCTTGTGAGTACTCGATCGAGAGATGTTTGTTCGGGAGTGAGGGTCGACAGTAGGCTTTTTCAACGCAGCGACGAGAGGTGAGGGATGATATGGGATCTGTCAGTCACGAGTTGATCAGAAGCCACAATCGCCGAGACGAGCACAAGGGCTGGTAACTTGCTGGGATCTGGCCAGTAGCATCTGACAGGGCCAGTGTTACATTTCTCCACACATATGGCCCCGCTGGTGTCCCCCAGAGCGTGCTAGCCCGCGGAGATAGCGCCGAGCATGGAGTGCCGACTGCCGCAGAAGTCGAGGCATGAGCCAGGTAGGCTTGACCGAGTACCGTAGCACGTCAGATCGGTGACGCTAGGCCGCCCAGCCAAAGAAGTCTCCTCAAATGCTTCCCCCGACAACCGTTCAGGTATGAGATGCGTTGGGCCGTGACCGGGCCGTGTGGCCTCCACATTTGCAGTGCATCTGTTCGCGGACACTACCAGAGGCTGAGATCATAGAATGCGTCGCGTCAAGCATTCGAGCCGTTACTTAGTCGATGGCACTCATCCGCCGCCCAGTTAGATTGCTGAAGGCGAAAAGCACACAGGATCTAATATAGGAGGAGGGAAGTGTTCAATTTGAGGCGTGACGCAAGTAGAGGTAAAAAGAACGTTAACCCCATGCGCAGGTTCACCGATCTGAAGTGGATTCATTCGCGAAAGCAACCTGGTCACCGAACCATGGAAGTAGAGTTGGGTGTGACGCGAACGCTTGGAGATGTGTTTGTGAAAGAGGTAAATCCATCTCAGCACCAACATGCAGATGGCTCGCAAACTCAGGACCAGACCCTAGTCCAGATAGCCAGGGTGTATTGCTCTCTTCCCAAGGTCCTGTTGGTCCGGCTCTGGTCGGTAGGTCCAGTAGTCTCTGCATGTTGCGGTGGCGGCGCGACAGAAGTGCAGAACCTGCACTTGACGGCGAAGTCACATCCTCGTGCTTGTCGTCCTCAAACTCTGCCTGCCGCAGGAGACTGTGGATGGCCAGACGTTGTCTTGCCTTAGCGGCGTCTGAAAGTTGCGGCCCTCGGACTTCGTCCTCGGTTGACGATGAAGGGAACATCTTACTCTGGTCGTGCGGAGCTGACGCGCACACCGCGATCAATCTTTCCAGATCACGCAATATTGGATTCACTAACGCTGATGAGCGAAAGAATCGTCGAATGGCCGCTAGACATAGCTCTGCTCGACTCAGGGCATACTCTCGAGATAGCTGGTTTCGGCAAAGCTTTGACTGGGAGAGAAATAACACAAGCCGAGAGGCGTGGTACCCACAGATTGCTGTATCGAATTCTAGAAACCGCGTTTGCATGCAGCGCGAGTTGACGTCAGACAGGATTTGAATGATTGCTAGGGCGTGTTCCAGGCACGACTGGATCGCCTTTTCTGTGGTATTGTGTTCTAGACCTTCCAAGACTACTGAAGGCGCCGCTTCTGGGTATCCCGGCAACAACAGTCGGTACAGGTCACAGAGACATTGATGCCAAGAGAGTTGCATCACAAGTTGTCTCGCAAGCCACGGCGTGTTCATAAGGTCCAAAACGCTAGATGACGACACGTTGGCGTCGACTGGCATCTGTGTCCGTAGATGGCATAGCTCTCTTTCCAGGCTGCGGATCAGTCTGATGAGTTGCGGGAAAGGCTGATCGCACAGGGCCACAGAGCGATTGAGTTTCATTATATCTCTTCTGATTGACGTGAGCTTCACGAATATGCTGTACGACCCCAATTCGAGATGCGGGGATGGGGAGTGTTGCTGGAATTCATCCTCTCGGATCGGTAATTGTAGGTAGACGTTCTCAAAGGGAAGGATTTCGTATTCTGGCAATCCTATTGAGAAGTAGAGCTCCAGTATCTTCAGAGACCACAGTGTGCGACGTCGAGTCTCGCTACTCACTGGTTCCATATCTTGTCTCTCATGGTTGAGCCGCATCGCGGTAGCAGCCCGAGCAGCGAGACCAGCCAGCATGAAAGCTCTCTGGAAAGCGCCAGTCTCCATGCGATATGCCACACAGAGTATGATGGCCTGAAGCCGGGCAACTGATGGGCGCTCAAGCTGTTGCCATATGATTTGCTCAACTTTGGTGATCCACGTCAAGCTCCTCTCACGGGAAATAGCATCTGACGTAGGTAGATTGGCGGCAACACCACAGACTGCGTAGCCCAGCGCCTCATCCAGAGAGCCTTCCTGAAGTCTCTCGTTTGTTGCTCCGGGATGCAGAAATGAAAATGATGGTATAGGATAAATATGTTCGAAGAAGACATTCACGAAGGCTACTGCATAGGGATCGACTTCAGCGAAATTGAGAAGTTCCGGTACTTGCCCTCTCGTAGGTTGGTGCTCGAGCTCATCTGCAGCTGTGCATACTGGGGTTGTTTGCTGCGTGTTGCAAAGCGAGAAAGCCCCAAGGTTAGAGGCTTCTGAAGTCGGCAGAGCGTTGCTTTCCACAGTGGAAGTCCTTTGCATCCGCTTTGCAGGAGGGTACGTGCAAGACCTCCGCCTTTGGATGCAATTCTTGCATTGCGGCAAGGTACCGGAGCACCGAGATTTTTGCTTTCGACATTGGAAACAGGCTGTGCTGCCTCGAAGCTTTTGTGGTTGCTCAGGCTCGAGGAACGACGCTCCAGCAGCTGCTGAGACTGAAAACGAGCAGCTGAACCTCAGCCTCTGACATGATTGGCATATCGGGTGTTCGCCGCTACAACGCACTTTACGACGTCGACATTGCTGACAGCTTTGCTTCAATCTTCTTGGCGAGGACTGTTCCGTGTCCATGTTCGATTGTCAATGTCCATCTTGTGCCGGATCGCGCTTGATGTCCGAAATCGCCGTCACGGTTGCCTCAAGATCTCTGGTCCACAAGACACACGATTCATCAGCTCCGGATTTCACGTAATTCAGCTGCGATGCGGTGATCATTGCAACAATGGGGTGAAAGCACATCCTCGGCCTTGGCAACACGTGCGGCAAATGACACGCTCGTCGGCTGCGCGTCCTGTACGCGTCGAGATCAAGCAAGGGTGTTTCGCAAAGAAAAGAATCGGAACATCTCTGGCAGAGCAGACGGAGCATGGTATGACTGACAGGACATGGCAGTGCTTCCAGAAGCCGTCCTGGACATGGAAAATCTAGAGGTGTGTGTCACAATGGATGCCTGCGCGTGTGGAAAAGGCGGATTCGTCATTGGCACAGTGTGGTGTGAATATTTAAGGGCGTTGAAATGGACGATAGCGGCGTTCGAACACTCATATGATTCAAAGAGGTGTTGCAAGTCTGGTATTTGGCTATGTGCAGCTGGTGTTCCAGCTCTAAGTCTAACATGATGGTGCTAAAGACGCCTTTGGAACCCACTATCTGAGCAAGCAAAGCCTCCGAAAGAACACGCTTTTCGCCGCGTGCCTGGAAAGCCGCATATCCGATTAGGTACATCTGTAGATTTGAGATACTAACCCAGCCTCAAGGAGAGCGAAGCAAGTTTGTTTAGATTGTACAATTCACGTGGCACTGGGTAGTGGCGGCTGTCACTCCCATTGCTTGTCCGACTAAGGGACTGTTTCAGCTCGGTGAAGAAGATGCAATGCCGCTTCGCGACCGGCTTGGTATCTGGTATCCGTAAATTCGTAAGGTCGTAGGCGCCGTGCTTGCCGACAGTGCCCAGGCGCGATAGCGGAGGCAGCTGCGACGAGATATGTGAGTCAGATCAATGCTCTAACTCGTCGACCTCTTCCCTCTGCTTCGGCCAAAGTGCGAATGTGACAACGACAGAGCCTTTCAAGAAGGACGCAAGCCACAGCGCTCCAGCCATACCAACTTTGCTCTTGTACATCTCGCCGCCAACGCAGCCACCTGCAAACAGGGCAATGATGGCAAACAATCGCTTATTTTGCCGCCTCCCATGAACCAAGACAAAGTCCTTGACACTGGAGCTCTGCCTCCATGACTGTCTCGTAGCCAGCAAATCGCCCGTCCAGTCGTGGTAGAGTGTGCTAAGGACTGTGGTAGGCAATTCGATCAGACTAAGGACTCTGCTCAGGCAAACTTGGCCCGCGGCTCCAAAAGCGAGGAGGACGATCGGCAGAAGATCCATATAGTTTCTGTGGTCATTACTGACTTCTCCTGTGATGTGAGATCCAGAAGAGAATTGACCTATGATGAAAGGTTGGTTCGAGACGACTCCAACAGTAACAAGGGCGGCCGCAATGACAACGAGCATTGTCTGAACTAAAAAGGATAGGACGAAGATCATTCGCTTGCGTGAGGTGGGCCGGTTATGCAAGCCTGTCGGAATTCTGTGCATGATGTTGAAGAATATTGTGCCAGCACAGAACGACCCTATGGCGACGAAACATTTCACAAACTGTTGCGAGTGCGCTTGTGTTGGTAGACCACCAAGACCGAGGGCAGCAAATATCGTATTCCCTGCCTCAATGGTCAGTACTGGTCACGTAGGAGAAATAACTGATGGCGTGTACCTGTCTGCATGCCGACAAAGCAATTCCATGAGTTGAAAGCCACAGCGTCAATAAGCCCTGACGTGAAGAAGCAGGTGATGATAATGCCTCCCATCCACGCCATGTCAAGCTCGTCAGTGGTGTACCTGGATACTGTATCGAATCCATCTTTGCTGTCCATCACTTCGTTATTTGCCTGCGTAGGGGACGGTGTCGAACTCCTTGAAGCCTTCTTTCGCGTAGGACTAGAATTCCTGGAAACACTAGGAGTATTATTCAGGGTAGGTGCGGCTGAATTGAATCTTTGAAGATCGATAACGGATGTCGCTCTTTCCAAATCCGCTCTCTCGATGTCGGCAAATGTGACTGCCATGTTCGCGCGATTTTGGGGGGAAAGTGGGGAGGACATTTGAGTTGAGGTAGCTATGACCCAAGATTGAAGAACCAAGAGATATGGGCGCTGCGTAAGGCTGTATCACTTGGGCGTTGACGACTGCTTCTGCTTCTTTGCGCACAGATCACAGCCAACGTGAAATAAGAAGGAACGCCCCGTAGATGGTGAAACAAAGTGTATTGTCTTAGGCCAGATCCCACAGGGAAGAATGAATGGATTATGCACTGAAGATGAAGCAAGAAAAGCTGGATGATTCTGCTCCACCAGGGCACTCGGTATTATACTGTGGTGCACTGGGGAATGTGGGAGGGGGCGGGCAGTGTTGGCCATTGTCATCGACACGTGCCAAGCATGGAATGAAGCAGTGATGTTTAGCATATGTTCCACAAGGGCGGAGCGAAGGTACTCAACTATTGGCAATGAGGACGTCGTCCCGATGGACTTTGTTGCAGATGAGCGGATGCCAACATATCACTCAAGTCCAGACTGCACATGCTGATTTCAAAGATACACAAAGAGACCCTACCTGATGTCACTACGGAGGAAAGGCTGCGTCGTCCACATACTACGACGTCGTTGAGGCCGTAGTGGGTGACAATCCGGCAAAACGTAAGGGGGCTCTAGTTGACAGTCAGGGCAGCTAAAAGTGGTGGTGCAGATCGTGAGCTCGAAGATGCTAGGCCAAGCTCGATTCCATGATAAGCTCACGCATTCGTGTCGCGCCGTAAGAGCACGTACTTGCGTGTCGCAGACAAGCTCATGCAGGGATGGAGACGAGAGATCTTGAAAGATAAGATTGCAGCGAGTAGACGGTGCACGATTGCGCTGAGACGGAGACACGAAAGGCACGGATATCGATAGCAGCAACCTGAGGAGAAGAATCAGGTGGAAATGCCAAGTGCCAAGTCTTCTGGGCAACGCGTTTCAGACGATCCCTGACGTCGATCATGCAATAGCCGCTGCAACCATCCTTTTCCGCCTCCACTGTTGAGGCTCAACCTTGAATGGTGTGTGACACGCTCGCTATGTGTATCTCCGGTATCGGGTCAGAGATGTCGTTAAAGCTATCACTACGGCACAGGTACACACTAGTAAGAGCAGGCGTAGTTTGGAGGACCAGCTACGGTTTCGGAGAAGGGCATGCAGATGGTCATGCTTTCATCAAGGATGACAGATAGAGTGGAAAGGGTATATTACAATCAGTGCAGATAAGCAGGGTTACAATAAGAGAGATGAGATGCGTTTCGTGGCCTGCAATTTCCCTGGAAGCATTCATGCCAAGTTTCAAGGCATTTGTCTTAGGGTGGCTTGTGCTTCCGGACAGAGGCTGCACCAACGCATGGAAGTAACAGGCTCAAAGCTGCTGCAGGCAGCAGAGCTCTGTTTCTAGGGAGCATGTCGGCGACTATTGATGTCCTTGGCATCAGGTTCGCGCGAGCAACGTCGTAAGAATAGCTTAGCCTGCAAGACCACCCTCGCCAATGCAGATCTGGTCCACCGGCGGGCGGATGATCGACGACATCCTTGTAGCAGCTCCGTGACGGCATTTGGATCACAATGAGAGCGGCAGTCGTAGAGAACGTGTCAGGGGTTCTTGTCTTCGAGTGAACATGAGAATCGGACGTGTACTTGGGGGTGTAAGTATCTGAATTATGATACTGCCTGCTCTCACCTAAATTCGCTTGGTAAAATAGCATGCTCATTGTACATTCTATCAATAATTGTGCCCTCCCGTGGAGCATAGACTTAGAAATCTGTCACACAATGTGCCTTCCCGGCCACCACGAGTCGACGTAATGGTGGGCATGAACCGCTTGCTATGATCGACAACATGAAATAATTAGGAAAATGCCTCGGGATCCTCAGGTCTTGACATCGGGTTCCGTTCGGCCAATGAACTTCTGCAACTGCAGAAGCTCGTAGGCAAGTCCCAGGGGCTCCTTGAGGTATTCTTGAGTGTCGCCATAAAGCTTGCTCTTGTCCTCTTCCAGCTTGTCGACGTACAGTCGGATCGTTGCTCCGCTGCTGCCTGTGCCGGACAAACGAACAACAATTCTGGACGTGTCATCAAACCTGAAGAAGATGCCTTGATTCTTGGCGACAGATCCGTCCAAGTCCGTGTAGGAGAAGTCATCAGCCTCAACAACCTTCCGACCTTTTATCGTTGAGCCGATTGTCTCACTTTTCTTGGTAGTGATCATCTCTGTTAGATGTTTGACCATGTCGTTCGCTCCATCGCTGCTGACATTCTCGTAGTCGTATCGAGTGAAGTATACGCGGCCATACTCATCCCAGAACTGTTTCTGAACATCAGTGATGGAAGGCAGCGTACCGCTGTCTTTCCCTACTCCAGCAAGGATGTTGAGCCATGCAACGACTGCCCAGACACCATCCTTCTCTCGAACGTGGTTTGAGCCAGTACCGAAAGACTCTTCGCCGCAGATTGACATTTTGTTGTTGTCCATCAACGCGCAGAAGAATTTCCATCCGGTTGGTGTCTCGTAACAGCTCAAGCCTTGCTTCTTCGCAACCAAATCCACGGCGCTAGAAGTTGGCATAGAACGTGCCAGACCGTAGACGCCTTGTTTCTGGAAGTATGGGATATACTTCTTCGCATAATGAGCAATGATGGCGAGAGAATCTCCAGGCGAAACGAATGCGTTCTTGCCATAAATCATGTTTCGGTCACCATCGCCATCGGATGCTGCGCCGAAATGGATGTTGTCTTTCTCCACCCTCTCGACCAAGGAGTGGGCGTAGGTGAGATTTGGATCTGGGTGACCGCCATTGAAGTCAGGGCTAGGTATGCAGTTTTGTGTACTCGACTCGGAGAGGCCAAGCTCTTTTTGGAAGATGTCGATGGCATATGGGCCAGTGACACCGGAGAGCCCATCGAACAGAATCTTGAAATCGGGCTGCGACTTGAGGAATGATTTGATAAGATCGAAGTCGAAGATCTCTTTCAACATCTGTGTGTAATCGGCCGTCGAGTCGATGATCTCAATGTCCAAGTCGCCAGCCTTACTTGAGCCGACCTTGGAAATGTCGACATCTGACACATCTGTGATCTTATACGAGGTCAGGCCCTTGGACTTCTCGAAGATCTTGTTGGTAACAGACTCTGGAGCAGGAGCACCGTTAGCCAAGTTGTATTTCATGCCGAAGTCTGCCTTGGGACCGCCAGGGTTATGGCTAGCAGTCAACAAGATGCCACCCGTGAATCCCCTCTTTCTGATGACATTGCTGGCAGCTGGTGTGCTCAGAATGCCATTTTGTCCAATGATCAACTTTTTCACCCCGTATGCAGCACTGATCTTCACGATCTTCTGTACTACTTCTGGGTTGTAATATCTGCCATCGCCACCGATGACTAGCTGTGAGCCTTCGACGCCTTCAGGAATGGAGAGGAGGATAGACGTGATGAACGACTCCGAGTAGTGTTCTTGTTGGAAGACAGTAGTCTTCTTTCGCAGGCCAGAAGTACCGGGTCTGTCAAGACGTGTCAGCTTCTTATTGCCATTGCACAACTGCAGCATTACTCACTTCTGGTCTCCGAAGGATTTAAATTGAACTTCTTGAACCGACATCTTCGCTATGATCTCTGGTGTGGTTGGGAAACTTTGGATGTGTTGCTTCTGGTGCAGTGTACTCGACAGGATGTTTTATGGTCTGTACAAGAGGCAGGATGTGAAGAATCTGAACTTGGCTCGACCTTGGGAAATTGATCGCTTGAATAAACCCCTCGTAACAATTGCTTCACAAGCTGTTTGCAGTTACTAGTGCCCCGCAACGTCAACAAAAATTTCTGTGAAAGCACCTTCCACCACTGAAAAATGCGATGACGTCCTCAGGGTCTGACCTTCCCAAGCGTTTGGTCTTGTCTCGCTGCATTTGATTGGAGGTCCAAGGCCGCTTCTGCCTTCCTCCCCAATTCGTCTGCCTTTCTTCAAGTTCGGCGAAGATGAAAACCTTCCCCGGGTTTTGGATGGGGAGCTAGTGGTTCAATACACAGTACCAATAGTATGCAAGGGGTTTTGCCTTGCCCCCAGCCGGAGTGTCAACGTGTCGCACCGCCTGCCCCAGATCTGTGCTTATGGGCGACGTGCTGATATTCCAGGAGGAGCTTGCCTTGACTTTCTTCTGAGCACAATTCGCGTATTGCGTAGTGATGTGTGCATCTCCCAGTCGCGAGTCCAAGGCAGGAATTCTAGAGCTTCGCCGCCACGTCTGACAGTCTGACAATAGAAAAGAACCGATGCCCTCCCTTGAACCTTGTCAGGCCTCATTCATCCGCATCTCGATCAGATTGCGACCCTACGCGCCTGCTTTTTGGGGGCATCGCGTGGGCCGTCACCGCCTTCCCTCACAGATCAGACGTGACTAGCCTATACGACCAGTCGTGCATATTGGGCATTTACGCAACGCGTTTACGCTTCGACCTTGCATCGTTGCTGATCCGGTCGGTGGCGCGCTGATATTGCTGAATATCGACTTCTTCAATATGTGAATGGACCTACAGTTTATTGGCCCAGTGCTCACGAACTTATCAGTGGTGGACTGCCCAAGAATTGATTCCGTAGGGAAGAGCCCTTTTGTCCCCCAGGCAGGTCTGGATGAATTCATTCGCTCCATCTTCCCATCCCAAAGTCATCCGGACCTCCTTTCGGTCGCCACCACGGTCGTAATCCGTAGTGTTCCGGCTTTGGCTCACGTCCCTGAAAGGCTCTCATGAGTACTCGAAAGTCGTGTTCTTGTCTTTCCTGCTTCTTCTCGAGTCTAGAGATCATCTCCTCCAGGTCATGCAGGGCTTTTTGAGATCTTCTGATCTCCACGCGAGCGGCGCGAATCCATTCAGCTCTACTTTTCGACCATACTTTCGGTAGAGCGTCCTCCAGGAAATGGACATCAGATTTGCGCCTCGTGATTGTGATTGGGCTAGGGCGAGAGAGGGCGTGAGCTCGAAAGTGTGCGTTGGAAGGCCATCGCGGGCTTATCACGTTCTGGCGACAAGACATGAGGGCGCGACGCACTAGCAGACGCTCGGATTATGAAGTAAGGAGCAAGAGAGCAACTTGCCTGACGACCGCAGGCACCATGCACTGACAGCCTCTAACGCGGTTTAGTCAATACGACTGTGATTGGTCGTTATGTCTCCACCCCAAGCACGATAGTACTAGGCTCAGTGTGCAGGAGAAAGACAGCAAAGCTGATGTCAATGTAGCTGCTCACTATATCGACCGATAGTGATGTTACTGTTAGAAGATGTTGCTTGTATGTGACGAGAGGACCATTCGCTGGCACCTGATCGCTACCTTGAATATCGACAGGATTGTGGCTGCCAAGGGTCATCGTGTATCGTAGCACCACAATGGTCAGTTTCGATAAATTTATACAGCCCGGCCACACACGGCAAAATCGTCACATCATTGATTTAATTTCGAACTCTAGCGACTGTCGCACGCGCGACGGTGTATCACAGTTGCGATTCTCCAGACATAAGTATGCTGGTCTACACATCGCAGTGTACGTAGATGAGACACTATAAACGAATCTCAGCAGTGTAGAGGCCCTCGACATTTGCAAACATGCAAGCATATGGTTGACTCTGGTAGAGGACCGAACTAGCACGCCTGTTGGAGACAGAATAGCTGAGACCAGCATTTTCCCACCAAAAGTGTCCCTGGTCGCTCAAACGCACTGGGGTCGTCTTAGACCAGCTTTGTGAAGGTAAGAAGGGGTACATGAATTCAGCTAACCCGTGGATAATCCTCCAGCAAAGCAAGAGATACTCATTGAGCACATATGAATACAACGATGTGTCTCGAGCCCGTGGGCAACACTGTACGTCGCCACGACTTGCGGCGAGCCACAAAGTCCAACAAAAGCATGACGTTGAGACGATTGCAATGACGGCCGAATGCAGTCTTCCACTGAAGTTTACCGGTGCATGACACTCAGTGTCCTTCGCTATTCGACGATGGTTGGAGGAGGCCTTTCAGCCGCTGAACGTCCGTGAGCAATCCTCACTATTGGTCAGAAACCAGCGCTGGGGCGAGATCATCCAAGCTGCGACCTGCGTGAGAACCTCGGAAAGAACTAAACCGTGCCTGCTCCCTGCATCGGTGGCTACGGAGACGTCTTTGCTCGGCGGCTCTTCAGATGCAGAGTAAACTATCTGTCACTGAGGATCTGAGAGAGCCTGATCACGTGTGCTAATATTCTACAACTATTCTGCCTGGCCCCATGTCGAACGAGCGTGGCCATGCAGGATGGCCAGAAACGCTCCTGATAATATCTAATTCGAGTACGATTATGCTGACCAAGCAGGTCATAGCAACGTTTGAGACTCTGCCCAACCTACTCATGTATTCTATCTCCGAGATGCTCAGAAGCTGTGCAGGAGCAACGTCAATCTCGGTGGCAGGCGTTGGGAAGTCAACGCTGGAGGGCCGAGGCGTCTAGAGCAGGCCGTGGATCTCGAGGTCCCACAAGCCACCGCACACCCCATGCTGTGTTGCTCTGCGTAGATTTTGTCTCCCTTTCCTCCAAAACAAACGTGGCCTGCACGAGGGTGTGCTGAATTAGTTAGGGCACCAGTCTTGCTAACGTCAAACACTACTCAGCCAAATCTCAGCCAATGGCTGCTTTACTGTGATTCAGGCATCCTGTCTTCCTATTGTACGAAGTAGAGTCCACTCTTACTCTCCTGACTGGCTCTAGGGTCTGAAAGTCTGCTTTCTAACAGTTTATCACGCTAAAACTAGCCTTGGTGCTTCGCCAGCACGATGGGTGATCTTTAAATGGGCACTACTTGAAATGGTTGGTAGTGCTATTGATATGCTGGACACTATCTGACCACACCAAGTGAACATCTCATCTCCGCTATCCTAACCAAGAGCGATCACCTGGTTCGTACCTTGCAACGGATGAAGCATGCTGTCTTTGCAATCTTCCGTAGGATGCTCGGTTAGACTTTGGTCAACACCCTCAGAGCCGGGAGACTTTGAAACACGGTCGCTCATCAGCATGGAAACTTGACGTGCCGACGCCAACCGCAGAGACAAAGGCGGAAAATCAGAAATTCAGCCACGCTCCTGGGAGGCACACTAATGGCAAATATGCAGCAGGCAGTATTCTGAACTGCTGGCCGTACTTTGCCACATCATCAGAAGCTCCCGTTCTCGTGTGACTGCGGCATCAGCAGCGGCAGAGCGCACCGTTAGGCATGTTCAACCTCCAAAATGCTTCATAGCGCATTCGTACGACTCCGTAGAGGTGACAAGTAATGCAGCATTTCGCGTACCCAACAAAGTGGGCTGTTGGACAACGGTGGAACCATGCAGTGACTATGCACATAGCAAAACTACGTGTAACTGGGTATCTGCATCTCTACGCCTGTGCTGTAGCATACACAACGGCTCGAGTTCGAGACTGAAAGCCAGGAGCGTGCGATCATCCAATCAACGACATCTGTGTATGCAGTGCAACATTAAGCGGAACACAAACGATGTCAAGAAGAGCACCGAAGTGAAAGCCCACGCCAGGATAATTACGCCGATACGATGGCTGAAGGAAAAGGTGATTGGGCACCGCTGATCCTGCTGTCAAGGCCGCACGCTTACAGAGGGCAAGCCGAAACCTAGGTGCTGGCTTCCTTGAGTTACATCTAGTGCCACACAAGCGCAAACCTTCTTGGCCCGAGATCTGTCGAATGATGCGAATTTCTCAGTACGAGCTCGCCTTGCGATTTTGCCGCACCCTGCTTTCACGTCTGTTATGCCTCGTCCACTCCTTTCGAGACCTTGCAAAGTCCCACCACCCTTTTGCGCATGCTACTACGGTAAGCATAAATTTGCGCCTTGCTCAATCGAGCCTGATCTACAAATCGATTGCTCACGCTACTGCTTTGCTGTCCAATCGATTCGAGCACAGCGGGATAGTTACGACGCTCAATCTGCAAGTACAGTACACTACCGTTCGTCAGACTTGCACCAATCCTGGTGTGCTGGCGCCTTTCAAACCAATAGTGCTGCAGACCTGAGCTCTTACACGTACCTGGTGGCTAGCACTTCCGCGCCTAATGATTCAATCTGTGTTTTGAAAGGCCTCGTGACGGATCGATCGTGCTCTACAAGGTTACTGGCTGAGATTATCGGTCATTGAGATTTGGCGTAGAGCAATGTTAGTCAAGCAAAAACAATGCAGAGCCAGTGAGAATCTGCGTCTCAGCTGAAGCCGTGCAAGGTTTCATTATCCTTAGTATGTGAAGGCTGTCTTTCAGCAAAACTGATACGATGCACCAAATCTATGGGCGTTCCCGTAAAGGTTCACTCTTAGCGTACAGAACAGAAGGAATTTTGGGAATGGTCTGACGCTTGGAGGAATCCGGATCGAAGCAGCATGGATGATCTTGTGACAGTGTGATGAAAAATGCGCCCAGCCACCGAGCGATCAATCCTTCGTTTCGCCTTGTTCTGTCATACCTTGCCATCCACTTGTTGAAGGGGCTTCAGGTGGCTCTAGCGTCAAGCCTCTAAGTCCATCAGCACATGGCCGACTCATCAGTGAGTGTCCGGGCGCCGACAAGGGTGGTGGTGTGTCTGCTTGCCTGTCGCAAGTGGGTCAGCTCCATCCTGCGCCTCGCTATTCGTGGTGTATTTCTGACGACCAGCAAGCCCCACCTCGTGGATATTACATGGGCCGCAGAGGGCTTGACTGCTGCTGCGAAACCATCGTCATATCGGTTCGCCTTGAGCAGAATATAGACATACGCTTGCCACACCACTTCAGCACATACATACCAGATCTCAACCACCAGGAGCCTTCGATCTTATCATACCACCAGGACTCCGACATATCACCCCACACTCCTTCAACAACACCATTCTATCTCGTATCGGGCTACATTTCTGGATTCCAGGTTTACGAAGGATCGAACCGTCTAAGTAGGAGTCACCGTCTTGTTACTTTCCGGAGGACTCATCAACAACTGCTGGATCCCATGTTATAATCAATTGTTCCCTGTTGGCCAGCAAACCGGTCCTCTCTCCTCCCTCAACAAGTACTCTACTACTTTTGGGCTCTCCCAATAATGCTTCCTACGCCGCCAACATCACCACAAATACCATCAACATGTCTGGCGCCAGAAGATAGACTCGGATGTGTCTTGGCAAATCGACTCGAACTCATCTCAATCCTTGGTGTCGGAGCGTACGGTGTTGTCTACCAGGCCGTCGATATCTACACCAATGAGTTGTACGCTGTCAAGGCGTTGCCCAAACATGGATTGGATCCCAGGCAATTACGGTTCCAGCAAGGCGAGATAGCTTTACATTATCAGGCCAGTCAGCACCCTAACGTGGTTTCCCTGTTGCGAATCTTGGACAGCCCAGACTGCACATTTGTGGTCATGGAGTACTGTCCTGAAGGTGACTTGTTCTCCAACATAACTGAACAAGGCTGTTTCGTGGGTAATGACACACTGGCCAAGCATGTGTTCCTCCAACTTCTGGATGCCGTTCAATTCTGCCATTCCGCCGGGATCTACCACCGGGACCTGAAACCCGAGAACGTTTTGGTTACCGACAATGGACACACTGTGAAACTTGCGGACTTCGGTCTCGCAACGAGAGACAAGATCACCACCGACTTCGGCTGCGGCTCCACTTTCTACATGTCACCAGGTAAGCAAGCCCGCATCTGAAGTTTAGTAACTGTTCTAACAAGTCTGTAGAATGTCAGAGACCATCTTCACGATCTCGTGCCTGTTACGCATCAGCACCCAACGATGTTTGGAGTCTTGGCGTTATGCTGGTGAACTTGACCTGTGGCCGGAACCCGTGGAAAAAGGCGTCCCCTGACGATTCAACCTTTCGAGCATTTCTGAAGGACCCCAACTTCCTCAGCTCGATCCTGCCTTTGGCACCCGAGTTGAACATGATTCTACGTCGCATCTTCGAATGTGATCCCCAACAACGCATTTCCTTGGCTGAACTTCGGGACTTGATTCTGGCCTGCCCCCGGTTCACCATGAGCTCATACCATGAGTTACCTCCAACCCCTCCGGCTCAAACCTACGAATACGTTGATACCATGGATTGTGCGAACATGGCTCTTCCACCATCACCACCCGCTTCACCGCCACCGGCGTCGTTCCGCAACCAGGTATCTCAATGGTCTTTGTTCTCGCCAAGCACCAAACAGTCCTCCGGAAGCTCGTCATCTTCCATCGATTCTGGATATGAGTCCGAGTCCAGTCCATGTGACCCTTCTCATCCCCAACCATTTAATGTCTATGGCAACATCATACCGTTTCACGATTACGAAAAGCACTGTTATCAACCTCAATACGTTAGATCAACTGTCGCGGTCTTCTGAACATATTTTTGTTTCGATACAATTCTTAGCGGCGCAGTCCGCCCATTTGGCATCTGGAACGATTTCTGGATATTTGGTACCTCCATGGAGCTGGTATGCACGAATCATGACCCTAAATTCAAGCGGAAATGACATCGGGTCTGAGCGATTCAAGCGTTTGACGAATGCGTTCTACGGAAGTTGTATCGAGTTCATCATGGAAGGAGTTCTCTTTTCTTGAAAAGTTGTGAAGGAGGCGTTAACAAGAAATCTGGCGAGTCACTGTCCAACCCAAGCGCTGGTGAGGGCACACTCCTAGGAGGGAGGTTATGTTCATGCATGTTTTTGCGACATCACAGTTCAAGTGAGTTTGCGGTGGCATTTCCGCCGTGACACTGTCAAATCCTATGTAGTAAATAGAAGCTGTATGGAAGATCACGCGACAGCAATGTCTTTACTTCAACATGAAAATCCTTTGTGTCCTCGCTCGTGGTTAGTGTTCGGTTTTCGTAAACAGATCCGACTCATTCCATCGACATTCACGCTCATACAGAGATTCAGTCGACGTGCTCGAAGCGGTTGATGATTATCGTGGCCGGACCCTTCGCATGTTCCTGTCATTCCTGAATGTGTGGGACTACCAGTACCCTGGTGATCAACCCAGCTGATTCGGAACAATTTGTGAAGCTCTGTAGCCGTTGCTGCCTTGGTGGTCGACCTGCGATGTTCGCCACTACACTAATGCACACTTATCATGCACGGAATCGCGCGATACGAATGATGAGGCAGCCATTCTTGCCACCTGCGCCCGACACTGCAACTTTGACATCACTGAAATAGGACTGGCCCGATGTGCTGCAGAATCGAGCTGCACGATGCGCACCAGGATGCACTCTTGGGGCCGGCGCACCGATTCTCCTGCCCCGGGTTTGACGCTTTTCACCATTGGCTGCCACTCGTTTTTGTGCTCAGCACACCAGTCATGCAGACACATCCTCTTGCCGATTCCATTTTCATCATGACAACTGTGCGCCTCACCAACCAGGCACCTCTGTCACTCCACCATCAGTGCACCTTTGAACTGCTTCCTTGTTCCTTCTTGGGCGCCAAAGGTCTCGTGCGCTCCGGGCTCAGAACTGCGCCCGCCACACCTGCAAACCCGTTGCTGTGATACCACCTGTCCAGAAGTTGTCAAACTTTGGCACAGTACTCTTCCGTCCCATTCTCCATCCAGCAACAATTAGGATCCAATCAGGCGCCTTCTGTATTATTGCAGTGTTTCAAAGCTGGCTAGTCCATGCTTCCTTGCAGGTGGTTGTGCCCGTCCGCTTGCACGTTCACAGAAAGTATGATTCCGTCGATTGCAACAACTGCCGCTCAGGTTGATTCGCGTTCTCGATCATGCAGCTCTACCGGTACTCGACGACGATAATTGACCGCGACTTCGAGCGGCATCCCTGGCACCCATCACCAGGTGATGGCACACCACTTCCATATGCTCGTGTGTCGCACGTGCTTAGTAGTTACACTTAGTACACCGGGCCTGCACTGGCTAAGTTGCCTGCGTGTCTGCCTGTCAGCTTGATGGTTGTCGGATCATACAGCTCAGGTCCCTAAAACTGCATATCGTGCTTACGTGTCTCGTCCTACATGGAACATCCCCAAGGCTGTCAAAAAGCAACAGCGTCGTACAGCTGACGCCTGTGGCTGTCAGTGAAGCGCAAGCCATAGCTGAGGCATTTATGCGGTAGCTAAGCTCTCACAAAATCATTGCAGCATTGACCAGTCGGGTCACCAACGGCATTACTTCTGCTGCACTGTCGCAAGTCTGTGTTGGCACATGAGCACTTGCAATGCTTACTCGTATGGGATGACGGCCGAGTTCATGGTCGAGGCTTGAACTGACGCCCACGGTAGGTAAGCCGTTGGATATTACTACATTACAGGAATTCTACGGATCGTAACGACTGTCGTGTCCATCGGGCTGTTTGCGGTGCATCTCTGCCGCTGCACTGGTAGCTTAGAGCACTGCGGCCCAGAGTCGCCTTGAACAAGTAGATTTCGAACACCAACCGTGTCATCCACCACGCAATGGACGACCACCAATCAAGATCTCTGGTCGGTGCTTCTAAATCGTGGCAAGCGCGGCCGACAGCTTCATCTTGTCGCGCAGGTCAACTGAAAGTCAGTCCCCGAGCGGACAACATTGCAGTCTAGTCTCGGCCTGTGCCGCTCACATGAACACTCTCCAAACCCTCGTTCGACGGAAAGTTTCTTGCCCAGCATGGATCGAAATTGACAACCTCGATCTTTTGAGTCGCGTCCGATGGCATCCGTCTATGACACTACGCCATACGAATCCCACTTACGGAGTTTTACCTTTCGAAGCGGCACTTTTCCGCAAGCTGCGTGGCAGCCACGGATGGATTTTGATAAAGGTCAAGCCACCATATGCAGCCCCACGTGTCCACGGAGGGCTAGAACCACATTCCTAATTGCTATGCATGCGACTCCTTACCACGGCACAACTTCGCGATGAGCACGTTGTTGACAGCCCTTGCTTCTCGTACTGCTTGGATCGCAACATGACGCACCGT
>Ga0210040_10000616_pt1 | contig 58668 bp, 55 predicted proteins | sample CryGeyCG12114_NA_FD_185462 | JGI IMG/M metagenome (GOLD analysis project Ga0210040, IMG submission 185462) | Groundwater microbial communities from aquifer - Crystal Geyser CG19_WC_8/21/14_NA (SPAdes) (version 2) | ecosystem: Environmental > Aquatic > Deep subsurface > Groundwater | place: USA...
CGCCGCCTGAGCCCACCGCCGACCACTCTCGCGGCGATCATGCAGTTGTTGCCCGCTGCGACGGGGCCGTCGAGCGTGCGGGCTGTGCAACAACTGCATGATCGGCGACGCGCTCGCCCGGCGGCCGGGTGCGCGGGCGGCCGGGAGGGCCGAGCCCGGCCGTGGCTAGACTCGTCCACTGCGCCCGCGCGCCCCATGCTGCTCACGCACGCGCCACACCACCCGCCTGCACCGTTCGAGGAGTCCCGCTGTGTCCGAGGTCCGCATCGCCGCTGAGCCCCGCACCGAGTTCGGCAAGGGTGCTGCGCGCCGCGTCCGCCGGGCCAACAAGGTGCCGGCCGTCCTGTACGGCCACGGTGACGCGCCGCGCCACTACTCCCTCCCTGGCCACGAGCTGATGCTGGCGCTCAAGCACGACGCCAACCAGCTGCTCACCCTCCAGACCGAGGACGGCGACCAGCTGGCGCTGCCCAAGGCGGTCGTGCGCGACCCGCTCAAGGGCTTCCTCGAGCACGTCGACCTCGTCGCCGTCCGCAGGGGCGAGCGGGTCACCGTGGAGGTCCCCGTGCAGCTCACCGGCGAGGCCGCGCCCGACACCCTCGTCGACCAGCAGACGCTGACGCTGACGGTCACCGCCGACGCGACGGCGCTCCCGGAGCACCTCGAGCTCAGCATCGCCGGCAAGCGTGCCGGCAGCAGCCTGTCCGCCGGCGACGTGCAGCTCCCCGCCGGCACCGAGCTCTCGCAGGACGCGGAGCACGTCATCGTGGCGTTCCTCGGCGTCGTGTCCGAGGAGCAGCTCGAGGCCGAGCTGGCAGAGGCAGAGGCCGAGCTGGGCTCCGGCCAGGCCGGTGCCGAGGCGATCGCCGAGGAGGAGGCCGAGGTCGAGGTCGGCTCCGAGAGCGACGCCACGGGCGAGGGCGACGTCGTCGGCGAGACCGAGGCCCCCAAGTCCGAGACGCCCGCCGAGGCAGGTGCCTGACAGCCGCTGGCTGGTCGTCGGGCTCGGCAACCCCGGCCCGTCCTACGCGGGCAACCGCCACAACGCCGGCTCCATGGTCCTCGACCTGCTCGCCGAGCGCGTCGGGGGACGGTTCAAGGCCCACAAGGGTCGGGCGGACGTCGTCGAGGGCCGCCTGGCCGGCCAGGCGGCCGTGCTCGTCAAGCCGAAGTCCTACATGAACGAGTCCGGCGGACCGGTCGCCAGCGTGCGGGGCTTCTTCAAGGTGCCGCTCGAGCAGGTCGTCGTCGTGCACGACGAGCTCGACATCCCGTACGGCAGTGTGCGGCTCAAGCGCGGTGGCGGTGACAACGGCCACAACGGCCTGCGCTCGCTGACCTCGTCGCTGGGCAGCCGCGACTACCTGCGCGTGCGCGTCGGCATCGGCCGCCCGCCCGGCCGTCAGGACCCGGCCGACTTCGTCCTGAAGGACTTCTCTGCTGCCGAGCGGCGCGAGCTGGCCTTCCACGTCGACCGGGCGGCCGACGCCGTCGAGGCCCTGCTCACCGGCTCGCTCGAGGCCGCGCAGAACGCGTTCCACGCCGACCCCGCGCAGCCCTGAGGATGGAGGGGTGCCTGCCCCCCTCGCCGCCGTCCTCGTCCTGCTGTCCTCGGCGGCGGTCCTCGTCCTCGAGGTGCTCGTCAGCCGGCTGGTCGCGCCGTACGTCGGGCTGACGCTCGAGACCTACACGGCCGCGATCGGCGTGGCCCTGGCCGCGATCGCCGCCGGCGCGGCGCTCGGCGGCCGGCTGGCCGACCGCACCGACCCCAAGCGCTGGCTGGGACCGGCCCTGGCCGTCGGCGGCGCGCTGGTGCTGTCGGCCCGGCCGACGGTCTTCGCCATCGGCGGCGGCTTCAGCGGCCTGGGCCCGGTCGGCACGGTGGTGCTCGTCCTGTTCGCCGTGGCCCCGGCAGCGCTCGTGCTGTCGCTGGTGCCGCCGGGCGTGGTCAAGCTGCGGCTGCGGACCCTCGACGAGACGGGTGAGACGGTCGGCCGGCTGTCGGCGCTCGGCACGCTCGGCGCGCTGGCCGGCACCTTCCTCACCGGCTTCGTCCTGCTGTCGGCCTTCCCGACGTCGACGCTGCTGCTGCTGACCGGGCTGCTGCTGGTCGCGACCGGCCTCGTCTGCACCGTGCTGCTGCCGAGGGTCGTCCGCACGGCGCCGCTGCTCGCCATGACCGCGCTCACCGCGCTGACCGGCACCTGGCTGGTCACGGCCGACAGCACCTGCGACGTCGAGACCCGCTACTACTGCGCCAGCGTCGTCGTCGACCCCGAGCGGGAGGGCGGCCGGACGCTCGTGCTCGACGGCCTGCGCCACTCCTACGTCGACCTCGACGACCCCGCTCACCTCGAGTTCGCCTACACCCAGCGGATCGCCGACGTGCTGGCCGAGCAGCCCGCCGGCCCGCTGGAGGTGCTGCACCTCGGCGGCGGGGGCTTCTCGGTGCCGCGCCACCTCGCGGCCGTGCGTCCCGGCAGCCGCAGCAGGGTGCTCGAGGTCGACCCGCAGATCCCCGAGATCGGTCGGGAGTCGCTGGGACTGGTCACCGGCCACGACCTGGAGGTGGAGGTCGGCGACGCGCGCACCCTCATCGCCGAGCAGGACTCGGGGGTGTACGACGTGGTGGTCGGCGACGCCTTCGGCAGCCTCGCGGTGCCGTGGCACCTGACCACGACCGAGATGGTCGAGCAGGTCCGGCGGGTGCTGCGCCCCGGTGGGGTGTACGTCCTCAACGTCATCGACCTGCCGCCGCTGTCCTTCGCCCGGGCCGAGTCGGCGACGCTGCTCGCGGCGTTCGACGACGTGGGGCTGATGGCCCTGCCGGAAGTGGTCGAGGGCAGCGCCGGGGGCAACCTGGTGCTGGTGGCCTCCGACGAGGCGCTGCCGGTCGACGCGCTGGCCGAGCGGGCGGTCACCCGGGACGAGCCGTCGTCCGTGGTCGGCCGCGACGCCGTCGAGCAGTTCGCCGGCGACGCGCAGGTGCTCACCGACGACGACGCCCCGGTCGACCAGCTGCTGACGCCGTACAGCACGAGCCGGACCTGACGCAGACGTACGCTGGGAGGTGCGCCGATCGGCGCCCCACCCCCCGGTCCTCGACCGTGCGGGGCCTGTCTGCATGGAAGGCCCAAGCCGTTGTCGCTCCGCGACCTGCTCGACGTCGTCATCCGCGACCCCAGCCTGGCCCGCGCGCTCGAGACACCCACGGCGCCGACGCTCGACCTCACCGGCCCGAACGGCCTGCGCCCGTTCGTCATCGCCGGCCTGGTCGGTCAGGGGCGCACCGTGCTCGCCGTCACCGCGACCGGCCGTGAGGCCGAGGACCTCGTCGCGGCGCTGGGCAGCCTGCTCGACGGCGACCGCGTCGCGCTCTACCCGAGCTGGGAGACGCTGCCGCACGAGCGGCTGAGCCCGCGCGCCGACACCGTCGGCCGCCGCCTCGCGGTGCTCCGCCGCCTCCGCCACCCGAACGCCGACGACCCGGCCACCGGGCCGCTCGACGTCGTGGTCGCCCCGGTGCGCAGCGTCCTGCAGCCGCAGGTCCCCGGCCTCGGCGACCTCGAGCCGGTCGCCCTGACCGGTGGGCAGGACGTCGAGGGCGGCCTCGACGCCGTCGTCCGGCGCCTGGTCGACATCTCGTACGCCCGCGTCGAGCTGGTCGAGAAGCGCGGCGAGTTCGCGGTGCGCGGCGGCATCCTCGACGTCTTCCCGCCGACCGACGAGCACCCGGTCCGCGTCGAGTGGTGGGGCGACACGGTCGAGGAGGTGCGCTCGTTCAAGGTGGCCGACCAGCGGTCGCTCGGGACGGTGGAGCACGGGCTGTGGGCGCCGCCCTGCCGCGAGCTGCTGCTCACGCCCGAGGTCCGTGAGCGGGCCAGGGCCCTGGCCACCACCCATCCCGAGCTCGCCGAGATCTGCACGAAGATCGCGGACGGCCACCCGGTCGAGGGCATGGAGGCGCTCGCGCCCGTGCTCGTGGACGAGCTCCGGCTGCTCGTCGACGAGCTCCCGCCGGGCACCAGCGTCGTCGTCACCGATCCGGAGAAGGTGCGCACCCGTGCGCACGACCTCGTCCGCACCAGCCAGGAGTTCCTCGAGGCGTCCTGGGCGACGGCCGCCGTCGGCGGGCAGGCTCCCGTCGACCTGGGCGCCGCGGCGTACCGCACGCTCGTGGACGTGCGCGAGCACGCGGGCGCTCTCGGGCTGCCGTGGTGGACCGTCAGCCCGTTCACCGCCGACGAGGACCTCGAGGACGACGCCGTCGTGCTCGCCGCGCAGCCGCCGCCGGCCTACCGCGGCGAGATGGAGCGGGTGATCGCCGACCTGCGCGGCTGGGCCGGGGACGGCTGGCGCGTCGTCGTCACGACCGAGGGGCACGGCCCGGGGCAGCGCCTGCACGAGCTGCTCAAGGATGCCGAGGTCCCGGCCCGGCTCGACGACGAGGCCGGCGTGCCGGGCGTCGTGCAGCTCGCCGCCGGCTGCCTCGACACCGGCTTCCGCAGCGACCTGCTCAAGACCGTCCTGCTGACCGAGAGCGACCTGACCGGCACGCGTGGCACGGGCAGCAAGGACGTCAGCAAGCGCATGCCGAGCCGCCGCAAGAACGCGGTCGACCCGGTGCAGCTGCGCACCGGCGACACCGTCGTGCACGAGCAGCACGGCGTCGCCCGCTACGTCGAGATGGTCCAGCGCACGGTGCAGGGCGCGACCCGCGAGTACCTCATCCTGGAGTTCGCCCCGAGCAAGAAGGGCCAGCCCGGTGACCGCGTCTTCGTCCCGACCGACCAGCTCGAGCTCGTCACGAAGTACGTCGGCGGCGAGGCCCCGACCCTCGACCGGCTCGGCGGCGCCGACTGGGCCAAGCGCAAGGGCCGGGCGCGCAAGGCGGTCAAGGACATCGCGGCCGGGCTGATCCAGCTCTACAGCGCCCGGATGGCCGCCCCCGGCCACGCCTTCGGCGCCGACACCCCGTGGCAGCGCGAGCTGGAGGACGCCTTCCCCTACGTCGAGACGCCCGACCAGCTCGAGGCGATCTCCGAGGTCAAGGAGGACATGGAGAAGCCGGTCCCGATGGACCGCGTCATCATGGGCGACGTCGGCTACGGCAAGACCGAGATCGCCGTGCGCGCGGCCTTCAAGGCCGTGCAGGACGGCAAGCAGGTCGCCGTCCTCGTGCCGACGACGCTGCTCGTCCAGCAGCACTACAACACCTTCCGCGACCGCTTCCAGGCGTTCCCGGTGACCGTGCGCGCCGTCAGCCGCTTCAACTCCGACCGGGAGCAGAAGGAGGTCATGGACGGCGTGCAGTCGGGCGAGGTCGACGTCGTCATCGGCACCCACCGGCTGCTGTCGAAGACGACGCAGTTCAAGGACCTCGGGCTGGTGATCGTCGACGAGGAGCAGCGCTTCGGCGTCGAGCACAAGGAGTTCATCAAGCAGATGCGCACGGCCGTGGACGTCCTCACGATGTCCGCGACGCCGATCCCCCGCACGCTCGAGATGAGCCTCACCGGCATCCGGGAGATGTCGACGATCCTCACCCCGCCGGAGGAGCGGCACCCGGTCCTCACCTTCGTCGGCCCCTACGACGAGAAGCAGATCAGCGCGGCGATCCGGCGCGAGCTGCTGCGCGAGGGGCAGGTCTTCTTCCTGCACAACCGCGTCGAGTCGATCGACCGCGTCGCCAAGCGCCTCGGCGAGCTCGTGCCGGAGGCGCGCATCGCCACCGGCCACGGGCAGATGAGCGAGGAGGCGCTCGAGCACGTGATGGTCGGCTTCTGGCAGAAGGAGTTCGACGTCCTCGTCTGCACGACGATCGTCGAGTCGGGCCTCGACATCCCCAACGCCAACACCCTGATCGTCGACCGGGCCGACAGCTTCGGCCTGTCGCAGCTGCACCAGATCCGCGGGCGCGTCGGTCGTGGCCGCGAGCGGGCGTACGCCTACTTCACCTTCCAGCCCGACAAGCCGCTCACCGAGCTCGCCCACGACCGGCTCGCGACGATCGCGCAGAACACCGAGATCGGCGCCGGCATGGCGGTCGCCATGAAGGACCTCGAGATCCGCGGCGCCGGCAACCTGCTCGGCGGCGAGCAGTCCGGCCACATCGCGAGCGTCGGCTTCGACCTCTACATGCGCCTGGTCGGCGAGGCGGTCGGCGACTTCAAGCGCGGCGCCAACGGGGATGGGCAGGGTGAGGAGGAGTCGCTCCCCGACACGAAGGTCGACCTGCCGGTCGACGCCCACCTGCCGCACGACTACGTCCCCGGCGAGCGCCTGCGCCTCGAGGCCTACCGGCGCCTGGCCGGCGCGTACGACGACGCGGCCATCCACGCGGTCCGCGACGAGCTGGTCGACCGGTACGGGCCGTTGCCCGACCCGGTCGAGCGCCTGCTGGCGGTCGCGGCCTTCCGGGTCGTCGCCCGGCGGTACGGCCTCACCGAGGTGACGCTGCAGGGCAACCAGGTGCGCTTCGCGCCGCTCGACCTGCGCGAGTCGCAGGTCATGCGCCTGCAGCGGCTGTTCCCGCGCTCGGTCGCCAAGTCCACGACGAGCACCGTGCTCGTCCCGCGTCCGATGACCGCGCGCATCGGTGGTCAGCCGGTGCGCGACGTCGAGCTGCTCGACTGGTGCCGGGCGGTGCTCGACGCCGTCGTCGGCGACAGCGTCGCGGCTGCCGCAGCCGCCGGCTGACCGCCCGGTCGAGCAGCACACGCCCGCCGAACACCCGTCCTGGCATCCTGGAACGACCGTGCACGCGTCTGAGAGGTCCCGCTCGTGATCCGCTCCTCCCGCCCCGTCGGCTCCTGGGTCGCCTCGACCGGCCTGGCCGTCCTCCTGCTGAGCGGCTGCGGCTCCGGCCAGGTCCGCCCCGGGGCGGCCGCCATCGTCGGCGACGAGCGGATCGCCGTCGACACGCTGCAGCAGGTGGTCGAGCGCAGCCTGGCCGACCCGCAGGCCGAGGAGTCGCTCGGGCAGGACCGCCCCGCCTTCCAGCAGCAGGTGCTCGCCCGGCTCATCAACCGCGAGGTGCTGCAGGCCGCGGCCGACCGCGAGGGCGTCACCGTCGACGACGGAGACGTCGACGCCCAGCTGGCCGACTTCGCCGCCCAGGCCGGTGGTGAGGAGGCGCTGGAGGCGCAGGCGGCGCAGAACGGCATCTCGCCGGAGGACCTCCAGCCGTTCCTGCGCGACGTCGTGCTGGAGCAGGCGCTCGGCGACGCCCTCACCGAGGACGAGGACGTGCCGCAGGAGCAGCTGGAGAGCCTCTACCAGGAGAACGTCGCCCAGTACGACCGCGTCCGCTCCCGGCACATCCTCGTCGCGGACGAGGCGCAGGCCCGCTCGATCCTCGCCCAGGTCCGCGAGGACCCGTCCCGCTTCGCCGAGCTGGCCGCGGAGTTCTCGACCGACACGTCCAACAAGGACGCGGGCGGCGAGCTCGGCTTCCAGGGCAAGGGCCAGTTCGTGCCCGAGTTCGAGGCGCTGCTGTTCAGCGCCGAGCCCGGCACGTTCGACGTCGTGCAGACGGAGTTCGGCTGGCACGTCGTCAACGTCGAGGAGCGCGAGACGACGTCGCTCGCGGAGGCGACGCCCGAGCTGCGGCGTGCGGCGCTGCAGGAGCAGCGCGCCGAGGCGACCGGCACGGTGCTGCGCGAGGTCGCGAGCGACCTGGGGGTGGAGGTCAACCCGCGCTTCGGCCGCTGGAACGCCGAGACCGGCAGCGTCGATGCCGTCGAGGACCCGAACGGCGTCACGACGACCGGGGCTCCCGAGGACGACGCCGAGGTCCCCGCCGACGAGGCGCCGACCGAGCAGGAGCAGCCGCCGCTCATCGAGGAGACGCCCGCCCCGCCCGCGGGTGAGTAGCGGTCCCGTGGGGGGACGGGTCGTCCTGGTGGCGCTGTCGCCGAGGGTCCCGCCGGGGCTGCTGTCCTGGCCGGCCTGGCAGGCACTGCGCTCCGGACCCGTCCGCACCGCGGACGACGGCTCTCCCCAGCTGCCGTTCCTGCGCGACGCGGGCATCGAGGTGCTGGTCGAGCCGCCGGACGTCGAGGCGCTGCACGAAAGGGCCCTGGCCGGCGAGACCGTCGTGTGGCTCGCTCCCGATCCCGACCTCGTCCGCGCCGTCGGCCGTGCAGCGGTGACGGGCGGGGCGCCCGTCGAGCTGGTGCACGGGTCGTACGACCCGCCCGGCGCGCGCCTGCTCGACGTCGTCGCGGTGATGGACCGGCTGCGCTCCCCGGGCGGCTGCCCGTGGGACGCCGAGCAGACCCACGCCAGCCTCATGCCCTACCTGCTCGAGGAGGCCTACGAGGCGTACGCCGCCCTCGAGGACGGCGACCTCGTCGACCTGCGCGAGGAGCTGGGCGACGTGCTGCTGCAGGTCGTGTTCCACGCACGGCTCGCCGAGGAGGCGGCGGCGCCGTGGTCGATCGACGACGTCGCCGGCGACCTGGTCGACAAGCTCGTCCGCAGGCACCCGCACGTCTTCGCCGGCACCTCGGCCGACGACCTCGAGGGCACCTGGGAGGCGCTGAAGCAGGCCGAGAAGGGCCGGACGTCGGTCACCGACGGCGTGCCGCTGTCGCAGCCGGCGCTGTCGCTGGCCGCGAAGCTGCAGAAGCGGGCGGCGCGCCTCGGTGCGCCGGTGCCGGCGTTCGACGGGCTGGGCGGTGAGCTGTGGGAGCTCGTGCGGCGCTGCCGCGACGCGGGGCGCGACCCCGAGCAGGCCCTGCGGGCGACGGCGCGGGCCTACCGCGACCGGCTCGCCGCCGCGGAGGCCGCGGTGCTGGCCGACGGCCGCGAGCCGGCGGCACTGACGCCGCAGGAGTGGAGCGAGCGGTGGACCTGACGCCGCTCGGCACGGTCGCCCGTCTGCAGGTGCAGCGCTCGCGCCTCAAGCCCGGCCCGCGCGGCGCCCGCGTGTACGACCCGTCGCCACTGCTCGAGGTCGACGCGCTCGACGTGGGACCCCGGGGGGTGGTCGGGCAGACGGCCGACGGGCCGGTGCTCGACGTCCACCACGCCGACCACCCCGACAGCCGCAACGTGCGCCTGACCAACGGCCTGTCGCTGCTGCCCCGAGCGCACTACGCCGCGCTGCGCTCGCGCTACGGCCCGCACCTCGTCGACGGGGCCGCCGGCGAGACCCTGCTGCTCGACACCGACGGGCCGTGGACCGAGGGCGACCTCGCCGGGACGCTCCGGCTCGAGACCACCGACGGCGGGCTGCTCGAGCTGGGCGACGCCGTCGCGGCACCGCCGTGCGTGGAGTTCAGCCGCTTCTGCCTGCAGCTGCCGGTCGGTCCGGTCGGGTCCGACGTCTCGCAGGCGCTGGTTGACCTCGACGGCGGTGCGCGCGGCTTCTACGGGCAGGTCCGTGGCACCGGGCGCGTCGAGCGCGGCGCCCGCCTCCTGCGCGCCTGACCCGGGCGCCACCCGGACGTCCGGCCGTCCACCTCGACGCCCGCCGAAGCGTCGGCGGCGGGCCGGGCGGTCCTCACCGCGAGGTGGACGGCCGAGCATCCGCTCGCCTGGCGGACTCCGGGCCACGCCTCCCGAGCCGGAGGAGCGGCCGGGGCTAGGCTCGCGGGCGTCCCCCACCCCCGAGCGCAAGCAGGAGCACCGTGTCGACCATCGAGGCCGTCGGCGCCCGCGAGATCCTCGACTCGCGCGGCAACCCCACCGTCGAGGTCGAGGTGGCGCTCGACGACGGGACGCTCACCCGGGCCGCGGTGCCCAGCGGTGCCAGCACGGGGGCGTACGAGGCCGTCGAGCTGCGCGACGGCGACGCGGGCCGCTACGGGGGCAAGGGCGTGCAGTCGGCCGTCAACGCGGTGCTCGACGTCATCGGGCAGGAGCTGCTCGGCATCGAGGCGAGCGAGCAGCGCATCGTCGACCAGGTGCTGCTCGACCTCGACGGCACGCCCGACAAGAGCCGGCTCGGCGCCAACGCCCTGCTCGGCGTCAGCCTCGCGGTGGCCAAGGCCGCGGCCGACTCGAGCGGCCTGCCGCTGTTCCGCTACGTCGGCGGGCCCAACGCCCACCTGCTGCCGGTCCCGATGCTGAACATCCTCAACGGCGGGGCGCACGCCGACAGCAACGTCGACGTGCAGGAGTTCATGATCGCCCCGATCGGGGCGGCCAGCTTCGCCGAGGCGCTGCGCTGGGGCGCGCAGACCTACCACGAGCTCAAGAAGGTCCTCAAGGGCCGCGGGCTGGCCACCGGCGTCGGCGACGAGGGCGGCTACGCGCCCGACCTGCCGAGCAACCGCGACGCGCTCGACCTCATCCTCGAGGCCATCGGCAACGCCGGCTTCACCCCGGGCACCGACATCGCGCTGGCGCTCGACGTCGCGGCGAGCGAGTTCCACGCCGACGGCGCCTACCGCTTCGAGGGCGGCAGCAAGAGCTCCGACGAGATGATCGACTACTACGCCGGTCTCGTCGACGCCTACCCGATGGTCTCGATCGAGGACCCGCTCGACGAGAGCGACTGGGACGGCTGGGAGCGCATGACCACCGCCCTCGGCGGCCGGGTGCAGCTGGTGGGCGACGACCTGTTCGTCACCAACCCGCAGCGCCTGGCCGACGGCATCGCCCGCGGGTGCGGCAACGCGCTGCTGGTCAAGGTGAACCAGATCGGCACGCTGACCGAGACGCTCGACGCGGTGCACCTGGCGCACCGCAGCGGCTTCCGCTGCATGATGAGCCACCGCTCGGGCGAGACCGAGGACACGACCATCGCCGATCTCGCCGTCGCGACCGACTGCGGCCAGATCAAGAGCGGCGCCCCTGCACGCTCCGAGCGGGTCGCGAAGTACAACCAGCTGCTGCGCATCGAGGAGGAGCTGGACGACGCCGCGCGCTACGCCGGTGCCGCTGCGTTCCCGCGCTTCCGGCCCGAGGGCTCGCCCTCGCGATGACCTCGCCGCGCCGGTCGTCGGCGAGCCGACAGGTGTCTGGGTCGGCGAGCCGACAGGTGTCTGGGTCGGCGAGCCGACAGGTGTCCGGGTCGGCGAGCCGACAGGTGTCCGGGTCGGCGAGCCGACAGGTGTCCGGGTCGGCGAGCAGGCCCGTTCCCGGGTCGGCGCCCCGGCCGTCCGCCGGACGTCGGGCCGGACGTCCGGTGTCCCGTCCGCCGGTGTCCCGTGCCGCCGCGAGGCGGCCGTCGAGGACGACGCCGACCCGCCCGGCCGGCACGGGACCGACCCGCAGGACGGGACGGCTCGGCCGGCTCTCGACCGGGCGCATCGCCGTGCTCCTCCTCGTGGTCGTCACGCTCGTCGTCAGCGCGGCGCTGCCCGTGCGCGAGTTCCTGTCCCAGCGGGGCGAGATCGCCGAGCTGGCCGCGGCCAACGCCGCCGCGAGCGAGCGCGTCGAGGAGCTCGCGGCCGAGCGCGTGCGGGTCGACGATCCCGCCCACATCGCCGCCGAGGCCCGCCGGCGGCTGCACTTCGTGATGCCCGGCGAGACGGCCTACATCGTGATCCCGCCCGAGCCCGCAGCACAGGACGACCCGGTCGAGGACACGCCGTGGTACTCGCAGCTGTGGGACAGCGTCGGCGAGGCCGACCGGCCCGTGGCCGCTCCCGCGCCGTGAGCGAGCCCGCTCCCCGCGACGTCACGGCCGTCGGCCTCCAGCTGGGCCGGGCGCCGCGGGCCATGACGGGCGTCGCCCACCGGTGTCCGTGCGCGCTGCCCGACGTCGTCGAGACCAAGCCCCGGCTCGACGACGGCACGCCGTTCCCGACGCTGTTCTACCTGACGTGCCCGCGCCTCGCGTCGGCCATCGGCACGCTCGAGGCGGACGGGCTGATGAAGGAGCAGACCGCCCGGCTGGCAGACGATCCCGAGCTCCGCGAGCGGTACGAAGCGGCCGCGCGCGACTACGTCGCCCGCCGTGACCGGCTGGAGGTCCTCGAGGGCGTGCCGGCGCAGGGCGGCATGCCCGTCCGGGTGAAGTGCCTGCACGTGCTCGTCGCCCACAGCCTCGCGGTCGGTCCGGGTGTCAACCCGTTCGGCGACGAGGCGCTCGACCGCCTGCCGCAGTGGTGGGCCAAGGGGCCGTGCGTCGACCCGGACGACCCGGATGCCCTGCCGGGCAAGCGGACCCGCTCGTGAGGGTCGGCGCCGTCGACTGCGGCACCAACTCGATCCGCCTGCTCGTGGCGGACGTGGACGGCGACCGCAAGACCGACGTCCACCGCGAGATGCGCGTCGTCCGCCTCGGGCAGGGCGTCGACCGCACCGGGGAGCTCGCACCGCAGGCGCTGGAGCGCACGCGGCTCGCGCTCGTCGACTACGCCGCCACCTGCCGCGATCTCGGTGTCGAGCGGGTGCGCATGGTGGCGACGAGCGCGACGCGTGACGCCCGCAACCGCGACGCCTTCGCCGCCATGGTCGAGCAGGTGCTCGGCGTGCCGCCGGAGGTGGTCAGCGGCGACGAGGAGGCTGCGCTGTCGTTCGACGGCGCCACCCGGGGGCTCGACCCGACGCAGGGCCCGTTCCTCGTCATGGACATCGGCGGCGGCTCGACCGAGCTCGTGCTCGGGACCTCGTCGCCGGAGGCGGCCCTGTCCGTCGACGTCGGGTGCGTCCGGCTGACCGAGCGCCACCTCACCGACGACCCGCCGACGGGCGCGCAGGTCGCAGCGGCGCGGGCCGACGTCGACGCGGGCATCGCGCAGGTCCGCGAGGTGGTGCCGGTCGAGAAGGCCCGCACTGCGGTGGGGCTGGCCGGCTCGGTCACCACCGTGGCGGCGATCGCCCTGGCGCTCGAGACCTACGACGCCGGTGCCATCCACCTGTCGCGGATCGCTGCGACCGACGTCGCGGACGTGGCCGCCCGGCTGCTGGCCATGACCCGTGCTCAGCGGTCGGCACTGCCGGTCATGCACCCCGGTCGCGTCGACGTCATCGGAGCGGGTGCGCTGGTGCTCGCGACGATCGTCGACCGCCTGGGGCTGGCGGAGGTCGTCGTCAGCGAGGCCGACATCCTCGACGGGATCGCCTGGTCGCTCACGTGATCCTGCCGGGCGCCGGGCATCCCACCGACGCCGCAGGTCCGCTGACGCCGGTCGCGCACGACCGGCACGACGTCGAGCGCCTGGCGGGCAGCGCGCCGTCGCTGCGTCACCTCGACGGCCGGTCGTCGGTCTGCCGGGCGTGCCCGCGACTGGTGGCCTGGCGCGAGGAGGTCGCCGAGCACAAGCGCGCGTCCTACGCCGAGCAGGCCTACTGGGGTCGACCGGTCACCGGCTGGGGACCGCAGCGCGCACGCATCGCCGTCGTCGGGCTGGCACCGGCGGCGCACGGCGGCAACCGCACAGGGCGCATCTTCACCGGGGACCGCAGCGGCGACTGGCTGTTCGCGGCGCTGCACCGCGCCGGGCTCGCGACGCAGCCCACGTCGACGTCGGCGTACGACGGCCTCGAGCTCGTCGACACCCGCATCACGCTGCCGGTGCGCTGCGCGCCGCCGGCCAACCGCCCGACGACCGAGGAGCGGGCGACCTGCTCGACGTGGCTGGCGGCGGAGTGGCGCTTCCTGCAGCCGACGGTGCGCGCGGTCGTGGTGCTGGGCGGCTTCGGCTGGGCGGCGCTGTGGCCGGTGCTGCGGTCGGTGGGGGAGCAGGTGCCGCGGCCCGTGCCGAGGTTCGCGCACGCCGCCGAGGTCGCCCTGCCGGGAGGGCCGACGCTGCTCGGCTGCTTCCACGTCAGCCAGCAGAACACCTTCACCGGCCGGCTGACCGAGCCGATGCTCGACGATGTGCTGGCACGGGCGAAGGCAGTCGCCGGCGTGGCCTGACGGTGTGCGAGCAGACTGGAGGCGTGGTCACCCGATCGGGTGATCACGGCTGCGCGTTCGGGCGCATGACCGGCTAGGCTGCGCCAGGCTCACAGCCCGTATTCGAACGATTACGCATCGACGCCGGCACGCAACGATCCGGCTCGTCTCGATCGGAGGTGGCACGATGCGCGGCAGCTCCTGGAAGTAGATCACCGAGCCCGCTCCACGGGCTGCGCCGTCACAGGACGCGCTGGACCGCGTGCTCCTGCAACCACGACGACACCTCCGCCGCCGGCATGGGACGGGCGTGCAGGAAGCCCTGCACCTCGTCCACGCCGAGCGCTCGGAGGACCTGCAGCTGCTCGTCGTGCTCCGTGCCCTCAGCGACGACGCGCAGGTCCAAGGTGTGGGCGATGTCGACCACCGCCTTCACCACGACGCGGTCCGACGCGTCGGAGGCGAGCCCGTCGACGAAGCCCTTGTCTATCTTCACCTCGTCGACCGGCAGGCCCCGGAGGTAGGTCAGCGAGGAGTACCCGGTCCCGAAGTCGTCGACAGCCAGCCGGAGCCCGAGCGCCCGCAGCTCGGCCATGCGCTCGGATGCGAGCGTCGGGTCCTGCAGCAGCACGCTCTCCGTGAGCTCGAGCGTGAGCAGGTTCGCCGGCACGCGCGCGTCTGCGAGCAGCCCGGCCACCTCGGTGACGAAGCCGGCGTCGAGGACGGTGTCGGCGCTGACGTTGACGGAGACACCCACGTCCGGGGCGACGCGCTGCCACTCGCGACACGCCGTCAGGCTCTGCCGCAGGACGGTGGCCGTCAGCGGTCCCATGAGGCCTGACGCCTCCGCGAGCGGGACGAACTCGGCCGGACCGACCTCGCCGAGCGCCGGGTGCGTCCAGCGCGCCAGCGCCTCGACGCCGCACACCTGCCCGTCGCGAGCCGCCACCTTGGGCTGGTAGGCCACCCCGAGCGCACCCGAGGACAGCGCCTCCCGCAGGGCCAGGACGACGGCGAGCCGCCGGTTGCCGAGCACCTCGTAGGCCGGTGCCCAGAGCACCGGTCCGCCACCGACGTGCCGTGCGCTGTGCATGGCGGTCTCCGCACGCTGCAGCAGCGCGGCCGCCTGGCCGCCGTGCTCGGGAGCCTGCGCCAGGCCGACCGAGAGCCGCACGTGGGTGCCCACCGCACCGAGCTGCGCGGTGCCCTCGATCTGCGAGCGCAGGGTCAGCCCGAAGTGCTCGGGGTCGCCTGCCACCGCGCACGCGGGCAGGGCGACGGCGAAGCGCGCCCCGCCCACGCGGCCCACCACGGCGTCCGGGTAGGCAAGGCGCAGACGGCGTGCGACCTCGAGCAGGAGCTCGTCGCCGAGCTCCCGGCCGAGCGTCTCGTTGACCTCCTTGAACGACAGCACCGCGACCGCCGCCAGGACCACCTGCCCGTGCTCGTCGAGCAAGGCGTCGAGCTTCCGGGTCGTCGCGGCGAGGTTCGGCAGGTCGGTCAGCGCGTCCGTCGTCGCGGAGCGCTCGAGGTTCGTGAGCAGCCGGCCCCGGTCGAGTGCCGTCGCGAGCTCCGCGCCGACGGTCTCGAGCAGGCGCAGGTCGCCCATGTCGAAGCGGCGGGTGTCGCCCAGCCGGCCGGTGGCGGTGAGCACTCCGGCCAGCTCCGTGCCGGCCAGCAGTGGGGTCACCATCATGTCCTCGTCGCCTCCCGAGCGGCTGCCGAGCGACGGACCCCTCAGTGCGGCCCGCGGGACGGAGGCGCCGGAGTGCAGCAGGCCGACGCGGCGCGGGGGCTGGTCCTCCGCCGCCACGAGGTGCGACCAGCTGCCGGCGTGCAGCAGCGCGAGGTCGAGCCGCTGCGCGTGCAGGAGCACGCGCATGCGCTCGAGGGCGTCGAGCGCCGGTGGGCTGTCGAGGTCGAGCGGACCCAGGTCCTTGACGAAGTCGTACAGCTTCTGCGTCGCCTGCTGCTGCCCGAACACCTTGCGGTAGGTGCGGTAGCCGAGTGCGAGCATGCCCGCCAGCACCAGCAGGACCACCGTCATGCTGTAGTCGGCGTCGGCCGCGGACAGGGCGACGATCGACAGCGCGGTGAACACGAGCGTGGCGGGCGCGATGACCAGCAGCGATCCGCCGACCGCCCGGAGGGTGACCGGCACGCCGACCAGCCACCACACGACGGCCAGCCCGACCGCTCCGACCACGTCACCCAGGAGCAGGCCGCCGTACAGTGCGAGCCACAGCACCGGTCCCGGGGTCGGGTCCTCCACCAGCCCGACCGCGTAGGCGACCGCCCCGACCTCGAAGGCCGCGGAGGAGATGTTCCACAGCGCCTTGAGCGGTGCCTGCCGCAGTCCCACCGCCAGCAGGAGCGGTCCTGCGAGCCGGGCGGCGAGGTGCGCCCCGGGTGCGAGGAACATGACCCCGAGCGCGAGCGGGACCTGCACGAGCGTGACGCTGTGCGACTCCCGGCGCAGCTCGAAGTCCACCGAGTAGCGGTGCCCTGCGTAGAAGGACGCCGCGAACAGCGGGATCAGCACGGCCGACGGCACGAACGGCGTCCAGGGGTCGTTGCGGACCTCGCTGAGCGACGTCAGGACCACACCGGCGGCCAGGAGCGAGCCGCAGAGCAGCAACGCCAGGGCCGTCGCCAGGCGTGTGGGAGTGCCGGACTGCTCGTGCACCCCGCCGCTCATGCCGGCTCCACGAGCTGGGCAGCGCGGTCGGCGGAGGACGTGGCGGCGACCAGCACCGGGACCATCAGCAGCGCCAGTCCGGCCAGCACGGCCACCGGGACCCGCGGGCCCGCCACCTCGGCGAGCGCCCCGGCCACCAGCAGGAGCGCGCCCTGCACGGCCATCAGCAGGGTGACCGCGACGCCGAAGGCGCGGCCGCGCAGGTGCGCGGGGACCTCCTGCACGAAGGAGGCGTTCGCGACGAGCTGCATCGCGTTGCCCACCCCCGCCAGCACCCAGAGGGCCATCAGGACGCCGACGTCCTGCACGACCGCCGTGAGCAGCAGCGGCAGGCAGCTGGCGACCACCATGACCGGGAACAACCGCTCGCGCCGGTCCGGCGCGAGGCGCAGGACCAGCCACGAGCCGACGAGGAAGCCGGCCGGGACCGAGGCCGTGAGCAGACCGGCCGCCATCGCCCCTCGGCCGTCCTGCTCGGCGATGGCCACCGCCAGTCCCTCGGGCGCGATGACGGCCGCGGCACTGAGCAGCCCCCAGCCGAGCAGCAGCCGCAACCGCGGCGTCCGGCGCAGCAGGCGCACGCCGGCCGCCGCCTCGGCTGCGCGACTCGTGCTCGAGCGACCCGGCGGGCGCCCGTGCGAGCGGTCGGCGACGCGGGCGACGAGCAGCGCGGCCGACAGCGCGAAGGTCACGGCGTCGGCCAGCAGCGCGCCCTCGACGTCCAGTGCGGTCACCAGCACGCCACCGCCCAGGAAGCCCACCAGCTGGGCGCCCTGCGACATGGCGTTCATGAGCGCGTTCCCGACGACGTAGCGCTCGCCGGTCAGCACGTCGGCGAGCAGCGAGCTGCGAGCGGCGTCGAAGGGCGGCGCCAGCAGGCCCACCAGGACCAGCACTGCGAAGACCGTCCACATCGGCGTCCCCGGCACGGCGAGCAGGCCGATCAGCGCCATGCGCAGCAGGTCGCACACGACCATGAGCCTGCGCCGCGGGTAGTGGTCGGCGAAGGCAGACAGGAACGGGCCGCCCACCAGCCAGGTCAGGTACGAGCACGCGTACGTCGCCGACGCCGCGAACGCCGACCCCGAGCGCTCCAGCACGAGCAGAGCGACGGCGATGCGGGCGACCTGGTCACCGGCGGTGCTCAGGCCGTCGGCCACCAGGAGCGCCCGGAACTCCCGGTCGCGGAGCACGTCCCGGTAGGACGCGCCCAGCACGGGATCGGGAGACACCCCACCATCATGACGCCCTGGGGCGTCGGCGTGTGCAGGAACCGTCACGAACCGTGCACGGCAGGTCGGCGAGACCGTCCCTCGCTATCGTGCTCCTGCCGCCCCCGTGACCCAACGGCAGAGGTAGAGGCCTTAAAAGCCTTTCCGGTGTGGGTTCGACTCCCACCGGGGGCACCGACCGGGTGGGACTGGCGGGCCGGGCACATCCCGGGACGATCGTGCGTTGTACTGGGTGCGCGGCCCCGTCCGTGGTCCGAGCAGAGGAGACCGTCCCAGATGCGTTCCATGCAGTCGAACAACCCCGTCTTCCAGCGCAGTGAGACCCTCGCCCGCGCGGCCCAGCCAGGGGTGGGCTTCCGGACGCCGACCCCGAGTGCCGACGAGCTCACCGCGATGTACGGCGCGCCGCAGCGGATGACGCTCGACGACGTCATCGTCAAGACCGGGCTGCTGCTCGCCGTCGTGGTGGGTGTCGGTGCCGCCTCGTGGTACCTCGGCGTCGGCATCGGACTGGCCGGCCTCGCAGCCCTCGTGGGCTTCGGGCTCGCGATGGTCAACATCTTCAAGCGGCAGGTCAGCGTCCCGCTGGTGCTGGCGTACGGCGTCGCGCAGGGCGTCTTCCTCGGCGCCATCAGCGCCAGCTACGAGGGCACCTACCGCGGCATCGTCGTGCAGGCCGTCGTCGGCACCGCTGCCGTGTTCGGCGCCGTGCTGCTCGGCTACCGCAGCGGCCGGCTGCGCGCCACCCCGAAGTTCATGAAGGTCGTGACCTTCGGCCTCGTCGGCATGGTGGCCGTGATGCTGCTCAACCTGCTCGTCGGCGCCTTCACCAGCGGCGACCCGCTGGGCATCAGCGGCGGCAACACCGGTCTGTCCGTCCTGTTCACCGCTGGTCTGATCGTCTTCGGCGCCCTGACCTTCGTGATGGACTTCGACCAGGCCGACCGCATGGTGGCCGCGGGCGTCCCCGAGCAGGAGGCCTGGCGCGTCGCCTTCGGCCTCGTCGTCGGTCTGATCTTCCTGTACCTCAACATCCTGCGCCTGCTGTCCTACCTGCAGAGCGACTGACGCAGTCGCTCGTCCGACGGGCCGTCACCCTCCGGGTGGCGGCCCGTCCGCGTGTCCGCTGGCTAGCCTCGGCGGATGCAGCCGTGGCCGAGGGAGCGGGCGGAGACTCCTGTCGACCTCCTGCGGCGTGAGAGCCGGTCGCTCGTGCAGCGGTTGCGGCTGTGGACGCCGGCCAGGTACGCGGCCGGGGCGCCGCCCTGGGGCACCCGCGCCGACCTGGTGCTCCACCTGGCGCAGGCGTGCGCCGACGTCGTGGCCGACCTCGAGGGGGAGCCGCGGCGGGCGGTGCCCCGGCTCGACAGCGACCTCGGGCTCGCCGACCAGCTCGCGGTGACGAGCGACGACCTCGTGCGCGCCCGACCGGGCGACGAGCCAGCCCGCGAGCACGTCGCGCACCTGCTCGTCCACCGGCTCGACCTGCTCGGCGAGGACGTCCCCGCGTCACTGGCCGTCGCGCTCGGCGTCGCCGACGTCGCCGCGGCCGGTCGTGCCGCCTGCCGCCGGCTCGAGCGGGTCAGCTGAGGCGCTCGACCACCATCGCCATGCCCATGCCGCCGCCGACGCACATCGTCTCGAGGCCGAACGTCGCGTCGGCCGACTGCAGGCCGTTCAGCAGCGTGCCGGTGATGCGGGCACCGGTGGAGCCGAACGGGTGCCCCAGGGCGATCGCGCCGCCGTTGACGTTGAGCTTGTCGATCGGGATGCCCAGGTCGCGGTAGGACGGGATCACCTGCGCCGCGAAGGCCTCGTTGATCTCGAACAGGTCGATGTCGTCGACCGTCATGCCGGCCAGCGCCAGCGCCTTGCGGGTGGCCTCGACCGGGCCGTAGCCCATGATCTCCGGCGACAGCCCGGTGACCGCGGTCGAGACGATCCGCGCCAGCGGGGTGAGACCCAGCTCGGCGGCCTTGGTGTCGCTCATGACGATCACCGCGGACGCGCCGTCGTTGAGCGGACAGGCGTTGCCCGCGGTGATCAGACCGTCGGGGCGGAACACCGGCTTGAGACCGGCCATGCCCTCGACGGTGACACCCGGGCGGGGGCCGTCGTCGGTGCTGACGACGGTGCCGTCCGGCGTCGTCACGGGGGTGATCTCGCGCTCGAAGAAGCCGTTGGCGATGGACTTCTCGGCGAGGTTCTGCGACCGGGCCGCGAACTCGTCCATCTCCTGGCGGGTCACGCCCTTGATCCGGGCGAGGTTCTCCGCCGTCTGGCCCATGGCGATGTAGACGTCGGGCAGCTCGCCGCTCTCGCGGGGGTCGGTCCAGCCGTCGGCCCCGCCCTCCGCCGTCCTCGCCGTGCGGGCCTGCGCGTCGTCGTAGACCGGGTTGGTGAGCTTCTGCCCGGCGATCATGTCGCTGTTGCCGGCGACGAAGCGGCTCACCGTCTCCACCCCGGCGGAGACGAAGGCCGAGCCCTCACCGGCGCGGATGGCGTGCAGCGCCATGCGCGTGGTCTGCAGCGACGAGGAGCAGTAGCGCGTGATGGTCGTGCCGGGCAGGAAGTCGAAGCCGAGGTTGACCGCGACGACGCGGCCCATGTTCATGCCCTGCTCGCCACCGGGCAGGCCGCACCCGAGCATGAGGTCGTCGATGTCGTGCGGGTCGAGCGCGGGGACCTTGTCGAGCGCGGCGCGCACGATCGTCGTCGCCAGGTCGTCGGGCCGGATGTCCTTGAGCGAGCCCTTGAAGGCGCGCCCGATGGGCGAGCGGGCGGTCGCGACGATGACGGCTTCGGGCACGGTTGCTCCTCGGTCAGCGGCGCCCGCGGGCGTCGGCGTGTCGCAGCAGCGTACGACGAGGACCGAACGCCGTTCTAGTGAGCCGGCTCACCGTCGGAGAGCTCGTCGGCCAGCTCGCCGGCACCCGTCGGGCCGGCAGGGGCTCCGCGACCGACCAGCGGCAGTCGCCGGCGCAGCAGCGCCAGGCGGCCGGCGCCCGCCTGCTCGGGCAGCGGGTCGACCTCGACCCCGGGCTCGCGGGCGGCGACGCGGGCGGCGAGCTGGACGTCCTGCACCGAGTCGCTGATCGGCACGCTCACCGGGATGTCGACACCGAGGCTCTGCAGCAGCGCGGGCAGGAGCACGTCGGCGATGCGCCGGTAGCCCTCGGGCGACGGGTGGAAGCGGTCTGCGCTCCACAGGTGGGGCGACTCGCTGAACTCCGGGCCCAGCAGGTCGCCCAGCGACACTGCCGTGCCCCCGCCCTCGACCGTCGCCACGGTCTGCCCGGCGGCGAGCCGCCGGGACAGCTGCGCCGCGATCGTGCGCAGCGGCTGCAGGAGCGGCTTCACCGACCCCAGGTCGGGGGCGGTGCCGACCACGACCTCGGCGCCCGCCTCGCGCAGGGCCTGCACGGCACGACGCAGGTCGCGGGTGGCGGACGCGATGGGCACGCGGTGCGTGACGTCGTTGGCCCCGATGACGATCACCGCCGCGTCGACCGGCCGGCGCAGCGCCTGGCCGACCTGCGCCTCGAGGTCGGCCGAGCGCGCACCGGTCCGGGCGACGACCTCGAGGTCGACCCGTCGCCGCAGGTCGCGGGCGACGCCGCCGGCCAGCAGCGCGCCCGGCGTCTGGTCTGCCAGCTCGCAGCCCAGGCCGGCAGCGGCCGAGTCGCCGAGCACCACGAGGTGCACCGGCTGCTGCCCGCGGCGCCCACGTCCGTACGACCCGGCTGCGCGCGGCGCCTGCGTCTTCGGCGGACCGATCGTCTTGCGCGCGAGCTTGGCCTCCGTGACCAGCACCGCGTAGCCGAGGCCCAGCGCGGTGCCGAAGCCCCCGCCGCCGTACGCCGCCTTCACCGCGACGTAGCGCGCGCGCCGGCCGGGCCGGGGCAGCGTCCTCACGAGGCCCGCCCGGTGCGCTGCAGCGCCGTCACGCCCGTCCCCCGTCCCTCGCCGCTGGCCAGCGGCCCAACGTACCCGCGCAGCCGTACGCTGCTCGGGCGCGCACGTCACCGTCGGAAGGCCTTCCCGTGCAGGTCAGCGAGTCCCTGATCGACCTCGTCGGCAACACGCCGCTCGTCCGGCTCGGCCGGATGGCCGCCGGCCTGGCGCCGCAGGTGCTGGTGAAGGTGGAGTACTTCAACCCCGGCGGGTCGGTGAAGGACCGCATCGCCCTGGCGATGGTCGAGGCGGCCGAGCGCGAGGGCCTGATCCAGCCGGGCGGGACGATCGTCGAGCCGACCAGCGGCAACACCGGCGTGGGGCTGGCCATCGTGGCCAACTCGCGCGGCTACAAGTGCGTGTTCGTGATGCCCGACAAGATGAGCGCCGAGAAGATCGCGGTGCTGCGGGCGTACGGCGCCGAGGTGGTCGTCTGCCCGACCGCCGTCGCGCCGGAGCACCCGGACAGCTACTACTCCGTCTCGCGCCGCCTCGCGGCCGAGACCCCGGGCGGCTGGAACCCCAACCAGTACGCCAACCCCCTCAACCCGGCTGCCCACTACGCCACGACCGGGCCCGAGGTCTGGTCGCAGACCGACGGCCGGGTCACCCACTTCGTCGCGGGCGTCGGCACCGGCGGGACCATCAGCGGCACCGGCCGCTACCTCAAGGAGGTCTCGCAGGGCCGCGTGCAGGTGGTCGGCGCCGACCCGGAGGGCTCGGTCTACAGCGGCGGGTCCGGCCGGCCGTACCTCGTCGAGGGCGTGGGCGAGGACTTCTGGCCGGAGACCTACGACCGGTCGATCGCCGACCGGATCATCGCCGTCAGCGACCGCGACTCCTTCCTGACGACCCGGCGCCTCGCCCGCGAGGAGGCGCTGCTCGTGGGCGGCTCGTGCGGGCTGGCGGTCGCGGCCGGCCTCCGGCTGGCCGAGGAGCTCCACTCGGACGACGTGGTCGTGGTCCTGCTGCCCGACTCGGGCCGGGGCTACCTGTCGAAGATCTACAACGACGAGTGGATGGCCGACTACGGCTTCCTCACCCCCGACAGCACCCAGCCCACCGTCGGCGACGTGCTGCACCGCAAGGGCGGCGAGCTGCCCGAGCTGGTGCACGTCCACCCGGAGGAGACCGTCGGCTCGGCGATCGCGATCCTGCGGGAGTACGGCGTCAGCCAGATGCCCGTGGTGAAGGAGGAGCCGCCGGTCATGGCGGCCGAGGTGGTGGGGGCCGTCGTGGAGCGCGACCTGCTCGACGCGGTCTTCGCCGACCGCGCCGCGCTCGACGCACCGCTCGCCGGGCACATGGGCCCGGCGCTCCCGACGGTCGGTGCGGGCGAGGACCTCCAGGTCGCGATGGCGGCGCTCGAGGCGGCCTCGGCCATGCTGGTGCTCGACGACGGCAAGCCGGTCGGTGTCATCACCCGCTCCGACCTGCTGGGCTTCCTCAGCCACGCCTGACCGGGACGACGAGCCCTGCGGCGCGCAGGGCGACCTGTGGCAGCGCGGTGCCGACACCGTCGCCGCCGAGGGCGTCGGCCTGGTCCTGCCCCCGCACTGAGCCGCGACGACCGGGACCGTCAGGAGCACCTGGTGCCCAGCGGGGCGGGCAGCCGTACCGTCTGGCCATGGACCAGCCCGACTCGACCGCCGACCAGACCGCAGCCCGCACCGCCGCTGCGGGCAGCCAGGACTTCGGCAGCGAGGTGCACGGCGACACGGGTGACGACCGCTGGGCGGGCGGCGGCTACGGCTTCGAGACCCTGGCCATCCACGCCGGCCAGGACCCCGACCCGACGACCGGTGCGGTGATCGTCCCGATCTACCAGACGTCGACCTACGTGCAGTCCGAGGTCGGGAAGCACTCCGGCTACGAGTACTCCCGCAGCGGCAACCCGACGCGCACCGCGCTCGAGACGTGCCTGGCCGCGCTGGAGGGGGGCCGCACCGGCCTGGCCTTCGCCAGCGGCCTGGCCGCCGAGGACTGCCTGCTGCGCACGGTCACCGCGCCCGGGAGCCACGTCGTCATCCCGGACGACGCGTACGGCGGCACCGGGCGGCTGTTCGCGCGGGTGCTCGAGCGCTGGGGCGTCTCGCACACCCCCGTGCCGCTGGACGACGTCGACGCCGTGCGTGCGGCCGTGCGGCCCGGGACGACGTCGCTGCTGTGGTGCGAGACGCCGACCAACCCGCTGCTCGGCATCGCCGACATCGCGGCGCTCGCCGAGCTCGCGCACGACGCCGGCGCGCGGCTCGTGGTCGACAACACCTTCGCCAGCCCCTACCTGCAGCAGCCGCTCGCGCTCGGCGCCGACGTGGTCGTGCACTCGACGACGAAGTACCTCGGCGGGCACTCCGACGTGGTCGGCGGGGCGCTCGTCGTGCGGGACGTCGCCCTCGGGGAGGAGCTCGCCTACCACCAGAACGCCCTCGGCGGCGTCCCTGGCGCCTTCGACAGCTGGTTGGTGCTGCGCGGCGCCAAGACGCTCGGCGTGCGGATGGACCGCCACTGCGCGAACGCCGAGCGCGTCGTCGAGCTGCTGCAGGCGAGCGCGAAGGTGTCGGCCGTCCTCTACCCGGGGCTGCCGGAGCACCCGGGGCACGAGATCGCGGCCACGCAGATGCGTGCGCCCGGTGGCATGGTGAGCTTCCGGCTCGCCGGCGGCGAGGCCGCTGCGCTCGAGGTCTGCCGCCGGACGCGGGTGTTCACGCTGGCCGAGTCGCTCGGCGGCGTCGAGTCGCTCATCGAGCACCCGGGCCGCATGACGCACGCCTCCGTCGCCGGCTCGGCGCTGCAGGTGCCGGACGACCTCGTGCGCCTGTCGGTCGGCATCGAGACCGTCGACGACCTGCTCGCCGACCTCGAGCAGGCGCTCGCGCAGCTGTGAGCCGGCCCGGTCCTCGCGGGGGCGGGCCGCGGGTGCGGTGGCGACGGGCGGGGGCCGGCCGTACGGTCTGCCAGTGGTCGACACGGGGCGCTCCGCGCGCGAGCGCCTGATCGGGCTGCGAGCAGCGCCGCACCTCGTCGGACGTCGGCGGGCGTGACGCCGCCCGTCTGGCAGGCCGAGCTCCCGGAGCGGGTCGCGCCGCACCTGCTGCACGCCGCGAGCCGCCGTGAGTTCGCCGGTGTGCGCGTCGACGTCGACGACCCCGTCCTGTCCGCCTCCCTGCGGGAGCAGGACGCGCAGCCCCAGTGGGAGTACGCCTACCGGTGGCCCGGGCCCTGCACCGTCGAGCCCGGCCTGGGCTACGTCGTGACGGCCGCCGGGCGCCTGGTCCTCGAGTCGCTGCCGTACTCCCGCCACATCGGTCCCCCGGTCGCCGAGGTCCCGGACCGGACCCGCCGGGTGGGGTCCCTGGTGTCCCTGCGTGACACGGGGGACGTGAACTACTACCACTTCCTGGACGACGTGCTCGGGCGGCTGGAGCTGTTCGACCGGATCGGCGTCCCGGACGACGTCCCCCTGCTCGTGAGCGCGGCCCTGGCCGGCCGGCCGTACTTCCGCGACGCGGTGGCGAGGTCGAGCCGGCTGCGCGCCCGCTCGTGGCTCGTGCAGTCGCCGGACGAGGCGGTGGTCGCGGACGACGTCTGGTTCGGCAAGGCGCTGCCGCACAGCCGGCGCACGCTGTCGGCGGCCGCGGACCTGCTCGAGGTGCTCCCGGCGGACCCTGCGGCGGACCGGCGGGTGCTGCTCGTGCGCTCCCCGGCGCGGACGCGGCACCTGCGCAACGCCGCGGACGTCGAGGCGGTGTGCCTCGACCGGGGCTTCGAGGTCGTCGACGCCGACCTGCTCGGCCTCGAGGAGCAGATGGCTCTGTTCTCGCAGGCCCGCTTCGTCGTGGGCCCGCACGGGGCCGGCCTGGTCAACCTGCTCTGGCGGCGGGGGGCGCCCTGCTCCCTGCTCGAGCTCTTCCCGCCCGATGCGTCCCCCGCGCACTACCACTGGCTGTGCGCGTCGTTCGGCTACGACTACGCCGCCCTGCGCGGCTGCAGCGGCTCCACCGCGGGCGGCTTCGACGTCGACGTCGACGCCTTCGCGGTCGCGGTCGACCGCCTCGTCCGAGGCGTGCGCACGACCGCCTGACCCACGACCCGCCGTCCTCCCGGACGGTCCACCACTGCCGGCCCCGTGCCGGGCGAGGAGGAGCACGTGCCCGACGTCGCGCAGGACCTGTCGGTCCTCGAGGCCACAGCCGCCACCTACCGGGCGGCCCTGCCGCCCGGGGAGGTCGAGGAGTTCCCCGTGCGGGGACTGGACCCGGTCGAGTGCGCGGTGTGGTCGGTGACGCTGCACCCGGAGGCGGGCTCGCCCGGCGCCGGGGGGCACGGCTACGGGCAGACCGAGCAGGAGGCACGGGTCGGGGCGCTCGGGGAGATCACCGAGGTGACGCGCTCGGCGGCCACGCTCGCCCCGCAGCCGCGGACGACGGCGTCCTTCGCGCAGATGGTCCGCCGGGAGGGCCGGGACCGGGTCGTCGACCCCCGCGAGCTGTGCCTGGAGGCCGGCAGCGCGTACGACGACGACCGGCCCCTGTCGTGGTGGCCGATGACGAGGTGGGCGGACGGGAGCAGTGCGTGGGTGCCCGCCGAGTTCGTCGCGTCCACCGACGCCGACGTCCCGGCCGGACCGCCGGCGGGGGGCTGGCTGACCACGATCATCAGCAACGGGCTCGGCGCGGGTGCCGGTGCGCAGGCCCGCGAGCGCGCGCTCGGGCACGCGCTGCTCGAGCTGCTGCAGCGCGACGGCAACGGCCTGTCGTTCCGGGCGATGGACCGCGGGGTGGTCGTCGACCTCGACGCGGTCACCGACCCCGGTGTGCGGGCACTGCTCGACCGGCTCGCAGCGGGCGGGGTCGACGTCGCGGTGAAGCTCGCGTCGACCGGCTTCGGGATCCCCGACGTCTACGCGGTGGGGACCGGCGCCGACGAGCACAACCCCGTCATGGCGACGGCGTGCGGCGAGGCGGCGCACCCGGACCGCGAGCGCGCGGTGCGCAAGGCCCTGCTCGAGTTCGTGGCGGCGCGCACGCGCAAGGCGTTCACCCACGGCCCGCTCGACGCCGTGCGGGAGGCCGCGCCGCCCGGCTACCTCGAGCGCTACACGGCGAGCACCCCGCTCGACCGGTCCGCCGAGGAGGGCCGGGCGCTGTCGGCGATGCTGTCCTGGACCGACCTGGACGTCGTCGCCCTGCGCGACCTGCTGTCGTCGACGGTGCTGTCGCGGCGGAGCAGCGTGCCGCTGTCCGAGCTGCCGACCACGGACGTCGGGGACAGCGCGGCCCTGCTCGCCGACGTGGCGGGCCGCCTCGCAGCAGCCGGCCTCGACGTGCTCGTCGCCGACTTCCCGTCGCCGGACGGGTCGGTGCACGCCGTCAAGGCCGTGGTGCCCGGGCTCGAGGTCGAGACGATGAGCTACGGCCGGATCGGCGAGCGCGGTGTGCGGCGCCTGCTGGAGCGCGACGACGACCGCGCCGGGATGGTGGCCGTCGGCGCGGCGCCGCCCGCCCCGGGCTGGGCCCCGGTGCACCTGACGCCGCAGGCGCAGGAGCGTCTCGGCGGTCCCGCGTGGCTCGACCGCGGACGCGTGGACGAGGTCGTCGGCGCGCTCTACCCGCTCTACCGCGAGCCGGGCCGGCACGCCGCCCCCCTGCTGAGGGCCGCCCGGGCGTGAGCGCACCCGTCGTCGGGGTCGTCGTGCTCGCCTGGGAGTGCGGTGACCTCGTGCTGCGCGCGGCCGAGAGCGCCCTGGGCAGCCGCGGCGTCGACGTCGACGTCGTCGTGGTCGACAACGGCTCGCGGGACGACGGGACGCGGTCGGCGCTGGAGCAGGTGGAGCGACGGGGCGCGAAGGTCGAGCGCCTGGCGCAGAACACCGGCTTCGCCCGGGGCATGAACACCGGCTACGACCTCGTGCGCGGTGACCCGGTCGTGCTGCTCAACTGCGACGCCGTCCTGCACCCCGACGCGCTCGCGGCGGCGGTGCAGGTGCTGGCCGAGCATCCCGACGTCGGGGTCGTGGCACCGCACGTGACGAAGCTGGCGCCGACGGGGGAGTGGCGGTTCTGGCTCCACCCGGAGGTCGCCACCGGCTTCGACGGCGGCGTCATCGGCCTCGACGCCCGGGGCCGGGTGACCAGCCTCGGTGACACCGGCGGTCCGCGGCAGGAGTCCTTCAAGCCCAACGGCGCGTGTCCCGTCGTGCGCCGCGCGGTCGTCGAGCAGCTGCGGGCGACCTACGGCAGCGGTCCGTTCGACCCGCTGTTCGACACCTACGGCGAGGACGTCGACGCCGCCTGGAAGACCTGGGCCCTGGGCTGGCGCGTGCTGTACGTGCCGGAGGTGCGTGCCGGCCACGTCCGGTCGTACGCCAGCGCGCTCGAGGTCGAGGACAAGCGCGGCCGCCTGCGCACGAACCTGGTCGCCGAGCGCTACGTCAACGCGCTCCGGCACCGGGCGCCCGGCGCGGCCGCGGCCCAGCTGGCCGGTGCCGTCTCCGGCGACCTGGCGATGCTCGTGGGACAGCTGCGCCGGGGCGACGTCGGGGTGGTGGCCGACGTCGCCCGGGGCTGGGGCAGGGTCGGCCGGTCGCTGCCCGGACTCGTGCGCTACCGGTGGAGGCACCGGGAGTGGCGGCGCCGCGTCGGCGGTCTGCTCGTCGAGCAGCAGCACCCGACGGCGGCCGGCTGAGCCGAGTCAGCGCGCCCCGACGCCGCGAGCCCGTTCGACGACCGTCGGCAGGACGGCGACGAGCGCGTCGACGTCCGCGACGGTCGAGCCGTGCCCGAGGCTGAGGCGCAGCGACGAGCGGGCCTGGTCCTCGGGCACCCCCCTTGACCGCCAGATCGTCACCTTCCGTGCCGCCGCCGTGAGCACGACCTCGTCGCAGCGAGCGTCCGGTGCCGCTGCGACCGCCTCGCGCGAGCCCTCGACCATGGCGGCCGCCCGGCGTCCGGCGGCGCCGGCCTGCTCCGGGCTCCCGACGACCCCGAGCAGGTCGCGGACCGCCCGAGCGGCCTGCGGGAGGACCGGCGAGCCGGCGGCGTGGTCGAGCTGCACGAGCCGGCCTGGCTGGGGCACCGGGTGACCGTAGGCGAGCCCGTGCGTGCGCGCACGACGAGCCCGGCCCCGCAGCGGCGTGCCGGTGCCCGCCGCATACTGCTGCGATGCCCCGGTCTCCCGCGGTCACGGTCGTGCTCGCCACCCGCGACCGTGACTGGGTGCTGCCCCGGGCGCTGGACTGCGTGCTCGGCCAGACGGCCGGCGACCTCGAGCTCGTGGTCGTCGACGACGGGTCCGTGGACGGCACCGCAGACCTGCTGGACCGGGTCGCCGACCCCCGGCTCGTCCGGCTCCGGACGCAGGGGGTCGGCTCGGCCGCGGCGCGCAACGCCGGGGTGTCGGCCGGCTCGGCCCCGCTGCTGGCCTTCCTCGACGACGACAACACCTGGTCGCCGCAGTTCCTCGAGGTCATGCGCGCGGAGCGTGGCGACGCGGTGCTGGCCTACTGCAGCCAGCACGTGTTCCTGTGCCGGCGGGCACCGCACGACGACATCGTCGTCCTGCACCGCTCGGTGCGCAGCACGCCGTACAACCCGGCGGCGTTCGTGCGCGGGTCCTACGTCGACACCTCGTCCATGCTGCTCAGCCGGGCGGTCTTCGACGAGGTGGGCGGCTTCGACGCCACGCTGCGCAGGCTCGTCGACTGGGACCTGGTGGCCGGGGTCGTGGCGCGGCACCCCTTCCGCGTCCGCCACGTCGACCAGGTCCTGTGCGACTACTACCTGTTCCTGGCCGGCGGTGGCGCGTCGACGATCACCAACGCGGCGATCAGCGACGCGCAGCTGCTGGCGCACGCCGGCCTCGGCGAGGACGACCCGGACACCGCCCGCATCCGCGCGAAGGTCGCGGCGCTGCTGGACGGGGCCGGCTCCTGAGCGCGGTCAGCGGCCCCGACGGCCCCGGCGGGCGCGCAGGTAGTCGCTCACGACGTACTCGCCCAGCCGCTCGGCGTCGGGGCTGAACACGCGCCCGCCGTTGCGGGCCGCGAGGTGCTCGACGAACTCGACGAGGCGCGGCTCGTCGTCGAGCATGAAGACGTTGATCGTCGCGCCTCGCCGGGTGATCCGCTCGACCTCCGCCATCGTCAGCTCGAGCGTCTCCGGCAGCGGGGGCCAGCAGAACTCGGCGGCACCGCTGCGCGTGAGGTGGGCGGTGGGCTCGCCGTCCGTGACGACGAGGACGACCGGCTCGCTGTCCGGGTGCTGACCGAGGTGACGGCCGGCCAGCACGAGCGCGTGCTGCAGGTTGGTGCCCTGCACCCGCTCGGCGTCCAGGCCCGCGAGCCGCTCCGGGCTCAGCACCTGCGCGTAGTCGCTGAAGCCGATGATCTGGATCGAGTCCTGCGGGTACCTCGTCGTCACCAGCGAGTGCAGCGCGAGCGCGGTCGACTTGGCGGTGCCCCACGTGCCGCGCAGCTCCATGGAGAACGACAGGTCGACGAGCAGCGCGACCGCCGCTGAGGTGCGGCGCTCGGTCTCGACCACCTCGAAGTCCTCGACCTGCAGGCGCACGCCCGTGGCCGAGCTGCCGGCCCTGAGCACGGCGTTGCGCACGGTGCGCACCACGTCGAGCGGCTGCTCGTCGCCGAACTGCCAGGCCCGGCTGGCGCCCGTCGTCTCACCCGCGGCACCGGCGTCCCGCACGTCGTGGCCCCCGCGACCGCCGGCCTCGAGCTTCGAGAAGACCGTGCGCAGCGCCGTGGCGCCCACCCGGCGGACCGCCCTCGGCGACAGCTCGAGCCGCCCGCGCCCGTCCCGGACGAGGTAGCCCTGCTCGAGCAGCTCCCGCTCGATCCGGCGCAGGGCGGCGACGTCGTCGACGGCGCCGCGACCGAGCGCGCGCTGCACCGCCGCCTCGTCGATGTCGTCGAGCGAGGCGCCCGGGTAGTCCTGGCCCAGCGCGGTCTCGAGGTCGTCGAGGTCGGCCAGCTCCTCGAGCGCCGTCGTGGCGTCACCCATGCCCATGCCCTGCTCGCCGCGCATGCGCTCGCGGCCTCCCCAGGGCAGGTCCGGCCGGGCGCCGCGCAGGGCGTCGCCGAGCTGGGCCATCTGCGCCTGGAGGTCGAGGTCCATCGCACCCTGCATCAGCTCGCCCAGCTCCTGGCGCTGCTGGGGCGTGAGCGAGTCCATCAGCCGCTGCTGGGCCGCCGCGCGGCGGGCGAGGTCGTCGACGAGCTGCTCGAGCGTCTGCGGCGAGCTCGGGAAGAACTCCCCGTGCCTGCCCATGAACTCGTCGAACGCCTCCTGCGTGTGCTCCCCGCGGGCGTCGGCCCCGAGCATCGCGTTGAGGTCGGCGAGCATGTCCTTGACGGCCTGCAGGTCCTCGGGCGCGGCGTGCTCGAGGGCCGACTTCATGCCCGTGAACTGGCTGTCGAGCACCTCCCGGCGCAGCAGGTCGTCGATCGCCTCGTACGCCTCCCGGGCGTCGTCGCTGCGCCACTCGTAGGGCTTGAGCGCCTGCACGGCCCGCGCCGTGTCGTCCGGCAGCGTGTCGAGCTCCAGCTCGCGCATGCGTGCGGCGTCCGACGGGTCGGGGAACAGCTCGCGCCGCTCGGCCTCGAGGGCCTTCTCGAGCAGCTCCCGCACCTCCTGCAGCGTGCCGTCCAGCCGGCCCTTCGAGCGGGCCTGCCGCTGGCGCTTGGCGACCTGTCGGCGCAGGTCGTCGAGCCCGCGCAGCCCGTCGGCGCCGCGGCGCAGCAGGTCGCGCAGCGCCTGCCGCGGGCTGGCGCCGTCGAGCACCTGCTCGCCGATCTGGTCGAGCGCGGAGGCGACGTCGTACGGCGGCTCGAGCGGGTCGCGGCCACCGGCCCAGGAGCCGTAGCGGTAGCCGCGGGCGCTCATCGGCCCCCGTAGACGGTCCGGCCGGCCACCTCGTCCTTGGCCAGCCGGCGGTTGAGGTGCAGGCCCTCCAGGGCGAACTCCAGGGCGGCAGCGGCGAGCCCGGGCGACTCCTGCTCGACGCCGAGCCGGCCGAGCAGCGCACCGAGCCCGGGGACGGTGCCGAGCCGGCCGAGCAGCTCGCCCGCCGGCACCAGGTCGCCGGTCTCGACCGTGGCGCCCTCCTGGAACCGTCCCTGCAGCCCCGACAGGTCGGTGCCGGCCAGCAGCGCGCGGAAGGCGTCGGCGGTGGCGCGGCGCAGCAGGTGGTGGAGCACCTCCAGCTCGCGGCCCTCCTCGGCGGCCTCGAACTCGACCTTGCCCCGGGACGCCTCCACCACGGCCGGCAGGTCGCAGACGCGTGCGACGGCCTCGCGCTCGCCGGTGATGGCGGCACGCCGCACGGCGGACGCCGCGACCGTCTCGGCCGCGGCGACCGCGAAGCGGGCGCTGACGCCGGAGCGCTGGTCGACCTGCGGCGACTCGCGCACCAGCCGCGTGTAGCGGGCGACGACCTCGAGCAGGTGGTCGGGCACCGTGACGCTCGTCCCGGGCCAGGACAGCTGCGCCTCCTGGCGGACCAGGCGCACCTCGTCGGTCAGCTCGAGCGGGTAGTGGGTGCGGACCTCGGCGCCGAAGCGGTCCTTGAGCGGCGTGATGATCCGCCCGCGGTTGGTGTAGTCCTCGGGGTTCGCTGAGGCGACCAGCAGCAGGTCGAGCGGCAGCCGCAGGGTGTAGCCGCGGACCTGGATGTCGCGCTCCTCCAGCACGTTGAGCAGCGAGACCTGGATGCGCTCGGCGAGGTCGGGCAGCTCGTTGACGCTGAAGATGCCGCGGTTGGTGCGCGGCACGAGGCCGTAGTGCACGGTCTCCGGGTCGCCGAGCGTCCGCCCCTCGGCCACCTTGATCGGGTCGACGTCGCCGATGAGGTCGCCGACGGAGGTGTCGGGCGTCGCGAGCTTCTCGCCGTAGCGGTCGCTGCGGTGCCGCCAGCTCACCGGCGTCGCGTCGCCGTGCTCGGCGACGAGGCGGACGCCCCACGGGCTGATCGGCTCGTACGGGTGCTCGTTGAGCTCGGAGCCCGCGAGCACCGGCGTCCACTCGTCGAGCAGGCCGACCAGCGTGCGGATCAGGCGGGTCTTGCCCTGGCCGCGCTCGCCGAGCAGCACGAGGTCGTGGCCGGCGAGCAGCGCGCGCTCGACCTGTGGCAGGACGGTGTCGTCGAAGCCGAGGATGCCCGGGAAGGCGGTCTCGCCGGCGGACAGCCGCGCGAGCAGGTTGTCGCGGACCTCGGCCTTGACCGGCTTGAGGACGTGGCCGCTGGCACGCAGCTCGCCCAGGGTGGTGGGTGCAGGGACGGGGGAGGGGGCTGCGACAGAGGCAGCAGCGCTCGGCACCGTTCGACACTACGTCCGCTCCCCGAGCCCGGCGAGGCCGAGCGCAGCGCCCGCATGCGTCCCGGTTCGCGGTCCGCCCGCGGGTGTAGCAAGGTCGGGAGGCGGGCAACCGCCGCACGACGAGTGCAGCAGGTCCTCCGGAGCGGGGGACCGTCCGGCATGACCCTCCGGAGGACCGATGAGCACGCCCACCCCCCCGTCCACGCGTCGCGTCGGCATGGCCGTCGTCGGGCTCGGTGGAGCGGTGGCCACGACCGCCGTCGCCGGGCTGGAGCTGCTCCGCCTCGGGGCCGTCGGCGCCGAGGGCCTGCCGCTCGCGGACGTCGACGCGCCCGGCCTGGTGCCCTACGAGAGCCTGGTCGTCGGCGGCTGGGACCTCGACGACAGCGACCTGGCCAAGGCCGCCTCCGTGCACGGCGTGCTCGACCACCGGCAGATCGAGGTCGCCGGGCCGGGGCTCTCGCAGGTGCGCCCCTGGCCTGCCGCCGGTGACGAGGAGTTCTGCCGCAACGTCGTCGGCGGCAACACCGTCGTCGCGCAGGGCCGGCGGGCGCAGACCGACGTCATCCGCGAGGACCTGCGCCGCTTCCGCGACAGCGAGCGCCTCGACGGGTGCGTCGTGGTCAACCTCGCGAGCACCGAGCGCTGGCCCGACCTGACCGCGCCGGCCCTGCAGACGCCCGAGGCGTTCGAGGCCGGCCTCGACGCCGACGACCCGGCCATCAGCCCCGGCATGCTCTACGCCTACGCGGCCGTCATGGAGGGCTGCGGCTACGCCAACTTCACGCCGTCGCTCGCCGCCGACGCCCCCGCCCTGGTCGCCCTCGCCGAGCAGCGCGGCGTGCCGGTCGCCGGCAAGGACGGCAAGACCGGCCAGACGATGATGAAGACGGTGCTGGCCCCCGCCTTCCGCAGCCGCGCGCTGCGGGTCGAGGGCTGGTACTCCACCAACATCCTCGGCAACCGCGACGGGCTGGCGCTCGACGACCCCGCCTCGCTGGCGAGCAAGATCGGCACCAAGGGCTCGGTGCTCGACAGCATCCTCGGCTACCCGGTCGAGGACCACGTCGTGCGCATCGACTACTACCGCCCGCGCGGCGACCAGAAGGAGGCGTGGGACGCCATCGACCTCGTCGGCTTCCTCGGCCAGCGCATGCAGGTGAAGGTCGACTTCCAGTGCCGCGACTCGATCCTGGCCGCGCCCCTGGCGCTCGAGCTCGCGCGCCTGCTCGACCTGGCCCAGCAGCGCGGGCAGGGCGGCGTGCAGGAGCACCTGGGCTGGTTCTTCAAGGCGCCCATGACGCGCGAGGGCGCGCAGCCCGAGCACGCCCTGCACCGACAGGAGCAGGCGCTGCTCAGCTGGATCGCCGAGCCGTCCCGGGCGTGACGCTCGCCGCCGCACCACTCGTCGGGGGGCTCGACCGGCTCCGGCCGCTGCTGCAGGAGCTCGGCGACGCCAAGCGGGTCCGCACCGCGGGCGCCCCCGGGTCGCTGGCCGAGCAGGCGTTCGCCCGCGCCTGGACACGGCTCGTCGACGGCGAGGACGTGGAGCGGGTCGCGCTGTCCGAGACGGCCGCAGCCGTCGCGCGGGCCCGGCTGGCGGGCATCGACGGCCCCGTGCTGCAGCGGGCCGGGCTGAGCGCCGAGCAGGCCCTCGACGTGCTGCGTCGCGGCTACGACGACGTGGCCGCGGCGGTCCCCACGGGCGTGCGCGGGCGGCTGCGGGACGCGCTCCCCCACGTGCGTCCCGCAGCGGGGACGCCGCCGGGCCTCGTGCCGGCGCTGAACGCGCAGCCGCGCGCGGGCGCCACCGCCCCCGGCCGGGCGCGGCTGGTCGTCGAGCCGCCCGAGTCGCACGGCGACCACTGCCTCACGGTCGCCGTCTACGGCGTGCTGGTCGCACCGCTCGTCGGCGCCGACCCCGTCGTGCCGTTCCTCGTCGGGCTGGCCCACCACCTGCACAACGTGACGCTGCCCGACGCGGGCTTCGCCGGCGAGGTCCTGCTCGGGGACCACCTCGCGCCGGTGCTCGGCGAGCTCGAGCGGCAGGAGCTCGACCGGCTGCCGCAGCCCCTGGGGGACCGGCTGCGCGCCGTCCTCGCCCTGCGCGCCGACGCCGTCGCGCCGGAGTCGCAGGCCTTCCACGCGGCCGACGTGCTGGACCGCGTGCTGCAGGTCCACCACCACGCGCGGGCCGCCGCCTTCACCGCCGACCAGGCGCTCGACGACCTCGACCTCGTCCACGAGGGACCCGTGCAGGCGTTCCACCTCGGCGTCCTGCGCTCCGCCGGGCTGTGACCGCCGCGCCGGTCCCCGTCGTCGACGGCATCCCGTACGCCCGCACCGGTCGGGACGAGCTCCGCTGCCGGGTCGCCGCGATGCTCGCCGCCGGCGACGTCGACGGCGCCCGGGTCGCCCTGCTCGCCGACGCCGACGACTGGTGGGACGCCGCCCCGCCCCCGGACGAGCAGCTGGCCCGCGTCGCGACCGCCGCCACCCTGCGCGAGGCGATGGACCTGCTCGGCATGGGCCGGGTCGGGGACTACTTCGCCCACCGCTGGTCCGACCCGACCTACCTCGCCGGGCTCGCGCTGCTGCAGCAGCACTGGCCCGCGGACCGCCCGGTCGTCGAGGTGGCCTGCGGCGCCGGGCACCTGCTGCGTGAGCTGGCACAGCGCGGCCTGCACGACCTCGTCGGGGTGGACGTCGTCTGGGCCAAGCTCTGGCTGGCGCAGCGCTTCGTGTGCCCGGACGCGCGCTACGTCTGCGCCGACCTGACCGCGCTGCCCGACCTCGGCGTTCGCGCACCGGCGTACGTCCTGTGCCACGACGCGCTGTACTTCGTGCGCGACAAGGCGGCGGCAGCACGGGCGATGCGCGCGGTCGCGGGGGAGGGCGGCACGGTCGTGGTCGGTCACGCGCACGTCGCCGACCCGCACGGCGCGCCCGTCCCGGCGCAGGACTACGCGCGGCTGCTCGGGACCGACCTGGCGTACGACGACGACGAGCTCACCCGGGCGCTGCTCGGCGGGCGACCGCCCCGCCCGGCCGCGGTCGCCTCGCTGGAGCGCTCGGAGGCCATCGCGCTGGTGGCCGGCGACCCGCTGCGGCCGGCGCCGCACGACCTGGGCGAGCCGGTGGGCCCGCTGCGGCTCAACCCGCTCTACGACGACGGCGCCCTCGTGTGGCCGAGCGAGCGCTACGCGCAGGAGTACGGGCCGCGCTCGGACTACCTGCCCGCCCGCGCCGAGCCGCTGCCGCCCGACGCCGCCCGGCGGCGCGTCCTGGTCGACCTGCCGGAGCGCTGGTGACCGGCTGGGGCATCGCCGGCTGCGGCTGGGTGGCCCGCGACCACGCACTGCCCGGCCTGCTCGCCGCCGGCGCCGACGTCGTCGCGCTGCACGACCGGTCGGCGGCCGCGATGGGGCGCATGCCCGTCGAAGCGGCCCGCTGCGGCGACCTCGACGAGTTCCTGGCGTCCCCGGGGCTGGACGCGGTCTACGTCGCCACGCCCAACGCGGCGCACCGCCCGGTCGTCGAGGCGGCCGCCGCGGCGGGCAAGGCGGTGCTGTGCGAGAAGCCGCTCGCGGCCGACCTGCCCGACGCCGAGGCGATCGTGAAGGCGTGCGACGCAGCCGGGGTGCTGCTGGGGACGGCGTACGACCAGCGCTGGCACCCGGCCCACGCGCGGCTGCGCGAGCTGGTGGCCGAGCTCGGCACCGTCACCGCCGTCCGGATCGTCTACTGCTGCTGGCTGCCCGCCGACTGGACGCCCGACGGCGAGCCCCACGACAACTGGCGCGCCGACCCGGCGGTCGCCGGCGGCGGCGCCGCGCTCGACCTCGCGCCGCACGGCCTCGACCTCGTGGGCACCCTGCTCGGCGAGGACGTCGTCGCCCTGCACGCGCTGCTGCAATCGCGGGTGCAGGACTACGCGGTCGACGACGGGGCGCTGCTGCACGGCCGCACGTCCGGCGGCGTGCTCGTCGACCTGCACGTCGCCTACAACACCCCCGACGCGCTGCCGCGACGCCGGCTCGAGGTCGTCGGCACGCATCGGATGGCCGTGGCGGTCGACACGCTCGGGCAGACCGCGGGCGGGACCCTGACCGTCCTCGAGCCCGAGCCCCGGGACGTGCCGTTCGACAGCGCCTCCCCGTTCGAGGCGCAGTTCCGGGCGTTCTCGGCCGCGGTCGACGGCGACCGCGCCGCCTGGCCCTACGACGCCGAGCGCGACCTCTCCCTGCACCGCCTGCTGCTGGAGGCCCTGCGACATGATTGACGGCCCCATGACCGACGTCCACACCGACGACCGGGTGACCACCTACGTGCAGCCGCACGCCGACCGCCGCGACCTGCTGCCACAGCACCCGGCGTACGCCTGCACCAACTGCGGGCACTGGCAGCGCTGGCCGTCGGTGCCGCAGGTCTGCCCCGTCTGCGCCGACGTGCGCAACGCCCTGCCCGAGGACGGCTTCGCGTTCGCGACGACCGACGAGGTCGACGCCCAGGTCACCTGCTCCTGGGGGCCGACCGTCTGCGCCGGCGTCACGGAGTTCCGCTGCGAGCCGCGGTTCGGCCTCGACAGCCGGGGCTGGGTGATCGAGAGCGATGTCGGCCTGGTCGGCTTCGAGTGCGCGCCCTGGTACGACGACGCGGCGCTCGACGAGCTGCGGCGCCTGTCCTCCCTCAAGGGCGGCCTGCAGGTGCTCGCGTCCAGCCACGTCCACGGCTACGGCGCGCTGTGGCGGGTGCAGGAGCAGCTCGACCCGCCCGTCGTCGCGGTCGGCGTGCGGGACCTGCTGTGGACCAAGGCGTTCCGCGTCACGTGGCCCGCCGACGACGTCCTCGAGCTCGCCCCGGGGCTGACGATGCACCGCACCGGCGGCCACTTCGACGGGCACTCGGTGCTGCACGACTCGCGGCGCGGCGCGCTGTTCTGCGGCGACTCCCTCAAGATCGACCTGGGCCCCTCCGGGGAAGCGGTCGCCCTGTCGGCGCACAAGGCCTTCCACGCCCAGATCCCCCTGTCGCACGGCGAGCTGCGCGAGTACCGGGCGGTGATCGCGCCGCTCGAGTTCGACACCGTCTTCACACCCTTCGAGGGCGCCACCGGCATCACCACCGGGCACGTCCTGCGCCTGGTGGACCGGCTGCTGTCCGGCCCGCCCAGCGCCGGTCCGGTGCCGCTCGAGGAGCTCGCGTGAGTCCTCGGGCCGGGCGGGGGGACGCCCGGTGAAGGTCGCCTACAACACCAACGGCCTGGCCCACCACCGGCTCGACGACGCGCTCGCCATGCTCGCCGACCACGGCTACGACGGGGTGGCGCTCACCCTCGACGTGCAGCACCTCGACCCGTTCGCAGGCGACGCGCCGGCCCGCGCCGAGCGGGTGCGGGCGCAGTGCGACGGGCTCGGCCTCGGCGTGGTCGTCGAGACCGGGGCCCGCTACCTCATGGACCCGCGCGCCAAGCACGAGCCGACGCTCGTCACCGCCTCGGCCGAGGGACGGGCGCGCCGCCTGGAGTTCCTGCGCCGCTGCTGCGACCTCGCCGAGGTGCTGGGCGCGGAGGCGGTGTCGTTCTGGGCCGGCGTCCCCGGGCCCGACGTCGACCGCGAACAGGCCCGCACCTGGGTCGTCGACGGCGTCCGCGCGCTGGTCGACTCGCACGGCGGCCGGTCGTACGCCCTGTGCGTCGAGCCCGAGCCCGGCATGCTCGTCGAGGACTGCGACGACTGGCGGGCACTCGCGGCCGACGTGCCGGGCATCGCCCTCGCCCTCGACACCGGCCACTGCGTCGTGTCCGGGGCGTACGAGCCGGCCGAGGCCGTGCGGGCCTTCGCCCCGCACCTCGGGACCGTGGCGGTCGAGGGGATGCGTCGCGGCGTGCACGAGCACCTGCCGCTCGACGAGGGCGACGTCGACCTGCCGGGGGTGCTGGCGGCCCTGCGGGAGGTCGGCTACGACCGGCTCGTCACCCTCGAGCTGTCCCGCGACAGCCACCGGGCGCACGAGATGGTGCCTCGCGCGCTGGCGACGCTGCGGGCGGCGGAGTCGTCGTGAGGATCTGCTTCGTCTCCCGCCGCTACTGGCCGGCGGTGTCCGGCATGAGCGTCTACGCCGAGAACCTGCTGCGCGAGCTCGTCGCCCTGGGCCACGACGTGACGCTGGTGAGCCAGTACCGCGACGACGAGGCGGGCACGCGGGTCTACGGCGGCGGGCCGCCGCCACCCGAGCGGGTGCCCGACGGCGTGCGCGTCGTGGCGCTGCCCAGCCGCGGCGAGACGGTGCAGCCCGCCGACTTCGAGCGCGACACCGCCGAGCTCGCCGACGTGGTGGAGCGCCTGCACGCCGAGGACCCCTTCGACGTCCTGCACGCGCAGTACGGCTACCCGCCCGGCCTCGCGGTGCTGCAGGCCTCCCGGCGTACCGGCCTGCCGACGGCCGTGTCGATCCAGGGCGGCGACGGCCACTGGGTCGGCACCTGCTGCAGCACGCACAAGTCCGCCATCACCACCGTGCTCGACCACGCCGGGGCGGTGCTCATCGGCAGCCCGAGCTTCCGCGACGAGGTCGTCGGCCACCACGGCACCGATCCGGCGCGGTTCCGCATCGTCCCGGGGGCCACGGACACGTCCCGCTTCACGCCGTCGGGCCGCACGGCGCTGCAGGACCCGCCCGTGCTGCTCTTCCACGGCCGGGTCGACCGGCGCAAGGGCGTGCTCGACCTGCTCGACGCGCTGCCGGACGGCGTGCGCCTGGTCGTGAGCGGCATCGGACCCGACCTCGACGAGGCTCGGGCGCGGGCCGACGACCGCACCACCTTCCTCGGCTACACGCCGCCCGACGACGCCCCGGCCGTCTACCGGGCGGCCGACGTCTTCGTCAGCCCGACCTACAGCGAGGGCTTCAGCAACACCGTCCTCGAGGCGATGGCGAGCGGCCTGCCCGTCGTCAGCACGAACAGCGTCGGTGTCGTCGACTGCATCACCTCCGAGGTCGACGGCCTGCTGCACGAGCCCGGCGACGTCGCCGGACTGCGTCAGGCGCTCGAGCGGGTGCTCGGCGACGCGGCGCTGCGCACGCGGCTGGCGGCCACCGCCCTGGAGGAGGTGCGCCGGCTGTACTCCTGGCCGGTGCTCGCGCGCAGCATCGACGCGGTCTACGACGAGCTGGCCGGGACGGCCCCCGACCTCGCGTGGGAGCTGCCGGACGAGGTCGACCTCGGCTGCCGGTTCCGCTCGTCGCCGCACCTGCTGTGAGGGTGCCGAGATGAGTGCGCCGGCATGAGGGTGCCAGGATGAGGGTGCTGGCGGTCTCGCCGCACCTCGACGACGCCGTCTTCTCGGTCGGCGCGAGCCTGGCCCGCCTCGTCGACGCCGGCCACGACGTCACGGTCGTCACCTGCTTCACCGCGAGCGTGGTCGGGCCGACGGGCTTCGCGCTCGCGTGCCAGACCGACAAGGGCCTCGCGCCGGACGTCGACTACATGGCCCTGCGCCGCGCCGAGGACCGCGCCGCCACCGCGGTCCTCGGCGTCGACCCGGTGCACCTGCCGCTGCGCGAGGCCCCGCACCGCGGCTACGACAGCGCGCCGGCGCTGTTCGCCGGCGTGCGCGCCGGCGACGTCGCGTGGCAGGACGTGCGAGCGGCCCTCGACGCGCACACCGCCGACCTCTGGCTGGCGCCGCAGGGCCTGGGCGGCCACGTCGACCACCTGCAGGTCGTGCGCGCCGTCGCCGCGCTCGACCGGCCGACGCTGTGGTGGCGCGACGCGCCGTACGCGCTGAGGTCACCGGACGCGGCACCGAGCCAGGACCTGCCTCCGGGGCTGCGGGAGGTGGCCCTGCCCGAGGACCGCGGCCGGCGGGGCGACGCGTGCGCCTGCTACGCCACGCAGCTGGGCTTCCAGTTCGGCGGCGAGGCGGGCATGCGGTCGGCGCTGCGCGACTGGCCCGAGCCGCTGCTCGCCGACCCGGCTGCCGCGGCGGTCCTGCTGCGCAGCGCGGGTGCGGTGGGAGAGTGACCGGCGTGAGCGAGACCAGCCAGCCCGGCACCGGTCCGGCGGTGCCCGCCGTCGGCCTCGAGCAGGTCCGCGCCGCCCGCGAGCTGCTCGTCGGCGTGGCGCGCACGACCCCGCTCGAGGGCCTGCGCGGGCTGTCGGACGCGGTCGGCGGGCCGGTCCTGCTCAAGTGCGAGAACCTCCAGCGCGCCGGCTCCTTCAAGATCCGCGGGGCGTACGTCCGCATCGCGCGGCTGTCGGCGCAGGAACGGGCGAACGGGGTCGTCGCGGCGAGCGCCGGCAACCACGCGCAGGGGGTGGCGCTGGCTGCCTCCCTGCTCGACTGCACCTCCACCGTGTTCATGCCGGAGGCCGCGCCGCTGCCGAAGGTCGCGGCCACCCGGTCGTACGGCGCCTCCGTGCGCTTCGCCGGCTCGACCGTCGACGAGGCGCTGCTCTCGGCGCGCGCCTTCTCGGCGCAGACCGGGGCGGTGCTCATCCACCCCTTCGACCACGTCGACGTCATCGCCGGCCAGGGGACGGTCGGGCTCGAGGTGCTCGAGCAGTGCCCGGAGGTCCGCACCGTGGTCGTCTGCACCGGCGGCGGCGGCCTGGTGGCCGGCATCGCCGCCGCGGTCAAGGCGCTGCGACCGGACGTGCGCATCGTGGCCGCGCAGGCCGCGGGCGCTGCCGCCTTCCCCGAGTCGCTCGCCGCCGGGCAGCCGGTGCCGCTCGAGGTGATGAGCACGATGGCCGACGGCATCGCCATCGGCCGGCCCGGTGACGTGACGTTCCCGCTCGTGCGCGACCTCGTCGACGACGTCGTCACCGTCGACGAGGAGGCGCTGTCGCGCGCGCTGCTGCACTGCCTGGAGCGCGCCAAGCTCGTCGTCGAGCCCGCCGGCGCCGCTGCCGTCGCGGCGGTCATGGAGGACCCGCGGGCGTTCGAGCCGCCGGTCGTCGCGGTGGTCTCCGGCGGCAACATCGACCCGCTGCTGCTCACCAAGGTCGTGCGCCACGGGCTCGTCGCGGCCGGGCGCTTCCTGTCGCTGCGCGTGGCGATCGAGGACCGGCCGGGCAACCTCGCCGGTCTGCTCGCCGTGCTCGCGACGACCGGCGGCAACGTCCTCGACGTCGAGCACTCCCGCACCGGCCGCGGCCTGCACGTCGGCGAGGTCGGGGTGTCGGTGCAGCTCGAGACGCGCGGCCACCCGCACGGCGACGAGGTCCTCGCCGCCCTCGGCGACGCCGGCTACCGCGCCGCCCGGGACTGACCAGGCCCGATCGCGGCCGTCCGCGCCGCGGACGGCTGCGATCGGGACGGGCCGGAGGCATGATCACCGGAGACCCGCCGGCGTGTCAGCCGGTGATCATGCCGATCGTCCGCGCGGTCGCAGCCCCAGTCGTCAGAGGTTGCCGCGGCGCTCCTGCTCGCGCTCGATCGCCTCGAACAGCGCCTTGAAGTTGCCCTTGCCGAACCCCAGCGAGCCGTGCCGCTCGATGAGCTCGAAGAACACCGTCGGCCGGTCCTGGACCGGCTGGGTGAAGATCTGCAGCAGGTAGCCGTCCTCGTCCCGGTCGACGAGGATCCGGCGGGCCTGCAGCTCGGCGATCGGCGCGCGCACCTCGCCGACCCGCTCGACGAGCGCCTGGTCGTAGTAGGAGTCGGGCGTCTCGAGGAACGCCACGCCGCGGGCCCGCATCTCGTCGACGGTGCGCAGGATGTCGTTGGTGGCGAGGGCGACGTGCTGCACGCCCGGGCCGCCGTAGAACTCGAGGTACTCGTCGATCTGCGACTTCTTCTTGCCGGCCGCCGGCTCGTTGAGCGGGAACTTCACCTTCTTGTGGCCGTCGGCGACCACCTTGCTCATGAGGGCGGAGTACTCGGTGGCGATGTCGGCGCCGACGAACTCCTTCATGTTCGAGAAGCCCATGACCTCGTTGTAGTAGCGCACCCAGGTGTCCATCTGCCCGAGCTCGACGTTGCCGACGACGTGGTCGACCGCCTGGAACAGCCGCCGGTCCGGCGGCGCGACGAGCGGCTCCCGGGCGACGAAGCCCGGCAGGAACGGCCCGGAGTACGCCGAGCGCTCGACGAGCGTGTGGCGGGTGTCGCCGTAGGTCGCGATGGCCGCCGTCACCACCTTGCCGGTCTCGTCCTCGAGCAGCTCCGGCTCGGCGAGGCCGGTGGCCCCGCGCTCGAGGGCCAGGGCGTACGCCCGCTCGGCGTCGGGCACCCGCAGCGCGATGTCGACGACACCGTCACCGTGGCGGGCGACGTGCTCGCCGACGGCCGTCCCCGCGACGACGGGCCCCGTCAGGACGAAGCGCGCGCCGCCGGACTCCACGACGTACTCCGCCAGCTCGCGCGAGCCGGTCTCCGGGCCGCGGTAGGCGGTCACCCGCATGCCGAGCGCCGTGGAGTAGAAGTGGGCCGCCTGCCGGGCGTTGCCGACCGCGAAGCGCAGGTGGTCGACCGCCTCGACCGGGAACGGGTCGGACAGGGTCACGCGTCCCTCCTGACCAGCCGGTGCTGGGTCTCAGCCGGCGTAGGGCTGCGCGGACAGCAGCTCGACGGTCATCGAGCTGCCGTTGGGCAGCGTGTAGGTCACCTTGTCACCGACCCCGCTGCCCGTCAGCGCCAGACCCAGCGGGCTGTTCGCGGAGTAGACCGGGATGTCGGCCTTGTCCTCGCGCGAGCCGATGAGGAAGCGCTCGGGCTCGTCGTCGCCCTCGTAGACGACCTCGACGACCATGCCGGGGCCGGCGACGCCGGCGCTGGTCGGCGCCTCGCCCACCTCGGCGTCGCGCAGCAGCTGGGTGAGCTGGCGGATGCGCGCCTCGAGCTTGCCCTGCTCGTCCTTGGCGGCGTGGTAGCCGCCGTTCTCCTTGAGGTCGCCCTCCTCGCGAGCGGCCTCGATCTTGGCGACGATGTCGGCGCGCCGAGGCCCCTTGGCGTCCTCGAGCTCAGCGGACAGCCGGTCGTAGGCCTCCTGCGTGAGCCAGGTCGTCTGCTGTCCGGCGTCCGTGCTCATGCGTCCTCCTCGTGGGCGAGACCACCCGTGGGTACGTCGTGCCGATGCTACGGGGCGGGGTCGTCCCGGGAGATGCGCTCGGGCGTGCACCCGGCCAGCTCGGCGGTGACGGCCCGCGCGCGGGTGGCGAGGACGAACGTGCCGCGGACGACCCGGTCGGCGGTGCCCTCGGCGTCCAGGACGGCGATGTCGCGGCCGACCTCGAGCCCGTCCGCGCCGCGCGCACGGATGACGCAGTACGCCCGGGCGCCGGCCGTCTTGGCCGCCTCGAGCTCCATCACCACCTCGGCGTCGGAGCGCACCTCGAAGGTCCGCACCTGCCCGCGGACCTGCTCACCGCCGAAGCGCTCCCAGACGTACGCGCCGATCGCGGCGACGACGGCGAGCAGGAGGACCGTCAGCAGGACGGCCAGCACCCGCTGGCCGAGCAGCGGCGGCGGGTCGTAGCGGCCCGGTGGGCGCCGGCGGGCGGCGGACGGGACGGTCACGGGACTCCTCGGCGCCGGGATGGTGTTGCGCGTACGGGACGATGGTCCCTCGAAGCCGATGAGGAGGCCTGCCGGTGGTCCAGAGCGAGTCGCTGCGCCTGATGTGCGTGCACGCCCACCCCGACGACGAGTCGAGCAAGGGCGCGGCCACGATGGCGCGCTACGCCGCAGAGGGCGTCGACGTCCTCGTCGTCACCCTGACCGACGGGTCGCGCGGGTCCGTGCTCAACCCGGCGATGGACCGCCCGGACGTGCAGGCCAACATCACCGAGATCCGTGCGGCGGAGATGGACCGCGCCCGCGAGATCCTCGGTGTCCGCCAGGTGTTCCTCGGCTTCGTCGACTCCGGGCTGCCCGAGGGCGATCCGCTGCCACCGCTGCCGGAGGGCTGCTTCGCCCTGGGTGAGCTCGAGCAGCAGACGGAGGCGCTGGTGCGCGTCGTGCGCCAGCAGCGGCCGCACGTCATGACGACCTACGACGAGCACGGCGGCTACCCGCACCCCGACCACATCCGCTGCCACGAGGTCTCCGTCGCCGCCTTCGAGGCGGCCGGTGACCCCGACCGCTTCCCCGACGCGGGTGCGCCGTGGCAGCCGCTGAAGCTGTACTACAACCTCACCTTCCACCGGAGCCGGCTCGAGAAGCTCCACTCGGCGATGCTCGCGGCCAAGCTGGAGTCGCCGTACGCCGAGTGGCTCGTGACCTGGGAGGACAAGCCGGGCGACGCCGAGCGGCTGACCACCTCGGTGCCCTGCGCGCAGTGGTTCCCCGTGCGCGACGCCGCGCTCGTCGCCCACGCCACCCAGGTCGACCCCACCGGTCGCTGGTTCGCGGTCCCGCTCGAGCTGCAGCAGGACGCCTGGCCGTGCGAGGACTTCCAGCTCGCCCGGTCGCTCGTCGACACGGCGCTGCCCGAGGACGACCTGTTCGCCGGGGTGCGCGACCGGGTGCCGGCATGACCCCGCTGCTGCTCGCCGTCGACGCCGACGACGTCTCGGCCGGCCCGCTCGGGCTGCTGGTCGTCGTGCTCATGGTGCTCGCGACGGTCCTGCTCGTCCGCAACATGAACACCCGCCTGCGCCGGCTGCCGCGCGAGTTCCCGCCCGCGGACGACGACACGGACCGCACGCCCTCCGCCGACCGGCCCGCGCGCTAGCGCTCCGATACGGCGGTCAGTCGTCGGAGCGGCCCTGCCGCCCGCGCTTGACGTCCGAGCGCCGCCGCTTGCCGGCCAGGCGCCGCTCCTGCGAGCCACGGGTCGGCCGGGTCGGCCGGCGAAGGGGTGGCGCGGGAGCGAGCGCCTCGCGCAGCACCTGCGCCAGCCGCTGCTCGGCGGCCTCGCGGTTGTGCAGCTGGCTGCGGTGCTCGCTCGCCGCGACGGTGAGGACCCCGTCGACCAGCCGCCCGGCCAGCCGCGCGAGGGCCCGGCGTCGCAGGTGCTCCGGCAGCGACGGCGCCCGCCCGACGTCGAAGGACAGCTCGGCCCGGCTGTCGGTCGTGTTGACCGACTGACCGCCGGGTCCGGACGAGCGCGAGAAGCGCCACGACAGCTCGGCCTCCGGCACGGTCAACGAGCGGGACACGACCAGGGGCCCGGGCACCCGCCCATCCTGGCAGTACCGTCGACGTCACATGGCACTTGCCGCAGCGCCAGTTCACCGCGAAGACTCCTGCGCGCCGGTTTGCGCACGCGCTGCGGGGACACGTCTGTAGGCGACCGGAACGTCGCACGGGCGTCCGTGGTCGCACGCCGATGTCCGGGAGCTCGAGCATGACTCCTGTCCCCGGGAGCCGCAACCGCGCGCCGGCGACTGCCACTGGCGCCTGGCGGGACGGCGACGCGCACTGACCCGTGCAGCACCCAGTCCAGCCACCCCGCCTGACCCTGAAGGAGAGATCCACATGATCGACACTGCAAGCCTCGGCCAGCTGGCCGGAAAGCACGTCAAGGGCCCGGACGGCGAGAACATCGGCAAGATCGCCGATGTCTACGAGTCGACCGACGGTGGTGGTGGCACCTTCGCCACGGTCAACACCGGCCTGTTCGGCGGCGGCGTCAGCTTCTTCCCGCTCGACGCGGCCGACCTGCGCGGCGACGACGTCGTCGTGCCCTACAGCAAGTCCTTCATCAAGGACGCCCCGCGCGTCGAGAACGACGAGGAGCTGACCGCGCCCGAGGAGGAGCGCCTGTTCCAGTACTACGCGGCCGGTGGCACCGGCACGACCGGCGCGGCGACCACGACCACGGCGACGACCGGCACGCAGGGCTTCACCGGCGACCGCGACCGCGAGAACGTCCACGGGACCGTGGGTCACGACACGAGCGGCCCCACCACGGACAACGCCATGACGCGCTCCGAGGAGCAGCTGCGCGTCGGCACCGAGCGCGTCGAGGCCGGCCGCGCCCGGCTGCGCAAGTACGTCACCACGGAGACCGAGACGCGCACCGTCCCGGTGACCAAGGAGACCGTGCACGTCGAGCGCGAGCCGATCACGGACGCGAACATGCCGAACGCCATGGACGGGCCGGCCATCTCGGAGGAGGAGCACGAGGTCGTGCTCACCGAGGAGCGTCCGGTCGTGCAGAAGGAGGCCGTCCCGGTCGAGCGCGTGCGCCTCGACACGGACACCGTCACCGAGAACGTCACGGTGTCGGAGGAGGTCCGCAAGGAGCAGATCGACATGGACGGCGTGACCGACTCGACCCGCGGCACGGACGCCGACCGGCTCCGCTAGTCCACTCCGCAGAGCGCCGCAGCACAGGTCCTCGCCACCGCCGCCCCCGCCATCCGGCTGGGGCGGCGGTGTCGTCCCCGCACTTCGACAGGAGCACGCAATGACCCGACCGCAGGACCGCCAGCAAGCCCCAGCCGTCGCCCGGCCCTCCGGACCGGACACCGTCGTCCGCGGCGTCGTGCGATGAGCCGGCCCCAGGACGAGCGCGAGCGCGCAGCCGAGGTCACCGTCTCGCAGGAGCGGCTCCAGGTCGGCACCGAGCGCGTGGAGGTCGGGAGCGCCCGTGCCGTCAAGCACGTCGACGTCGAGCAGGCCACCGCACGGGTCGAGCGCGGCACGGAGCAGGCCGAGATGGAGCGTGCGGCGGTCGACGACGTCGACGCCGACAGCGGTGAGGTCGAGACGCTGCCCGACGGCAGCATCTCGATCCCGGTCTTCGAGGAGCAGCTCGTCGTCACGAAGCGGCTCGTCGTCCGCGAGCGGGTCATCCTCCGCAAGCACACGGTCAACGAGGAGCAGGTGGTGAGCGCCGAGCTGCGCCGCGAGCGGCTCGAGGTCGAGGCGACCGGCGACGCCGTCGTCGAGGACCCCGACCGCGACCGGTACGCCGAGGTGCGCGAGGGCTCCGGACGGGCAGACCTCACCTCATGACGAGTCCGGACGGCAAGACCCCGAGCGCGCCCGACGTCGACCAGCCCGACGGTGGGGCGCACGTCGGCGAGGACGAGGCGCAGGCCTCGGGACGCACGGCGGACGCGCCCGACGTCGACCAGCCCGACGGCGGGGCGCACGCGGGCGACACTCCCCAGCGCTAGCCCGACCGACCGCCGCCGGCGCCGCGGCACCGGTCGTGCAGCAGCCGCTCGACCCCGGCGTCGGCCACGCCCTCCTGCAGCGACGCGCAGGAGGGCGTCAGGTCGACCTGGACCGTGAGCCGGCCCTCGGTGAACGCGGTCGGGTGCTGCCCGCGCTGCGTCGTGCCGGCGACGGTGAGCACGGCGTCCTCGACGTCGCCGGCGCCGGACTCCTCGAGCGTCATGGCGCAGCGCACCTCGGCGGTCCGCCGGGTGCGCGCGGGTCAGCTGGCGGGGGAGCTGTAGGTCGCGAACGACACCGCCACGTAGTGCGTCGCGAACGCGACGAGCGTGAAGGCGTGGAACACCTCGTGGAAGCCGAACCACCGGGGTGAGGGGTCGGGTCGGCGCAGGGCGTAGACGAGGGCCCCCAGCGAGTAGAAGAGCCCGCCGACGAGCAGCAGCACGACCGTCGTCATGCCGCCGGCGGCGTGCAGCTGCGGCAGGACACCGAGGGCGACCCAGCCGAGCAGCAGGTAGATGCCGACGAACAGCCACCGGGCCGGGCGCCGGATGGCGTTGCGCAGGACCACGCCCGCACACGCTCCGCCCCACACCAGGCCGAACACGGTCCACCGGGCGGCGCCCTCGAGCAGCAGCAGCGCGAAGGGGGTGTAGGTCCCCGCGATGAGCACGAAGATCATGGAGTGGTCGAGGCGCTTCATCACCTCCTGCGACCGGCCCGTCCACGGACCGCGGTGGTAGGCCGCCGAGGTGCCGAACAGCAGGGCGACGCTGACGGCGTACACGACGGCGGACGCGCGCTCACGGCCGCCGTCGGCCAGGCAGACCAGCGCCGTGCCGGTGATCAGGGAGACGGCGAACGCAGCCTCGTGCAGGACGCCCCGCAACCGGGGCTTGAGCGCGGCCGTGAGCTCGGAGACCCTGGCCTCCATCGCGTCGACGGTGTGGTGCACGGACTGCTGCACGACTGCTCCTGCGGGTCATGGGGTGCGGCATCTCACAGCATGCCGGGTCGGCCGCGCGGTTATCCTCCCCCGAACACTGGTCCGGCCTGCTCCGTGTACCCGGCGGCAGGTCGGGCCACCTCGACGGAGAGGCCGACATGACGACCACCAGCACGATAGCGGGGGTCGACGACGCCCCGACCCGCAACCAGGCCCTGATCGGGTGGGTGCGCGACATCGCCGCGCTGACCACGCCGGACCGCGTCGTGTGGTGCGACGGCTCGCAGGAGGAGTGGCAGCGCCTGACGCAGGAGCTCGTCGACAGCGGCACCTTCCTGCGCCTGGACGAGACCAAGCGGCCCAACAGCTTCTACTGCCGGTCGGACCCCAGCGACGTCGCCCGGGTCGAGGACCGCACCTTCATCTGCAGCGAGCAGCAGGAGGACGCCGGTCCGACCAACAACTGGACGGCGCCGGCCGAGATGCGCGCCACGCTCGACGGCCTGTTCGCCGGCTGCATGCGCGGTCGCACGATGTACGTCGTCCCGTTCTGCATGGGCCCGCTCGGGTCGCGGATCAGCCAGCTCGGCGTCGAGATCACCGACAGTCCCTACGTCGTCACGTCCATGCGGATCATGACGCGGATGGGCACCCCCGCCCTGGAGCAGATCGGTGACGACGGCTTCTTCGTGCCGGCGGTCCACACGGTCGGCGCTCCGCTGGAGCCGGGGCAGGCGGACGTCGCCTGGCCGTGCAACGACACCAAGTACATCGTCCACTTCCCGGAGACGCGGGAGATCTGGTCCTACGGGTCGGGCTACGGCGGCAACGCCCTGCTCGGCAAGAAGTGCTTCGCGCTGCGCATCGCCTCGGTCATGGCCCACGACGAGGGCTGGATGGCCGAGCACATGCTCATCCTCAAGCTGACGCCGCCGCAGGGCGAGCCGCGCTACGTCACCGCCGCCTTCCCGAGCGCCTGCGGCAAGACCAACCTGGCCATGCTGCAGCCGACCATCCCGGGCTGGGAGGTCGAGACGGTCGGTGACGACATCGCCTGGATGCGCTTCGGCGACGACGGGCGGCTGTACGCCATCAACCCCGAGGCGGGCTTCTTCGGCGTCGCACCCGGCACCGGTGAGGACACCAACGCCAACGCCGTCCGCACCTTCTTCGGCAACACCATCTTCACCAACGTCGCGCTCACCGCGGACGGCGACGTCTGGTGGGAGGGCCTGACCGAGACGCCGCCGGAGGGGCTCACCGACTGGAAGGGCCGTCCCTGGACACCCGACTCCGACGAGCCGGCAGCCCACCCCAACAGCCGCTTCACCACGCCGGCCGGTCAGTGCCCGACCATCGCGCCGGAGTGGGAGGACCCGGCCGGCGTCCCGATCTCGGCGATCCTGTTCGGCGGCCGCCGGGCCTCCGCGGTGCCGCTGGTCACCGAGTCCTTCGACTGGCAGCACGGCACGTTCCTCGGTGCCTCCGTCTCCTCCGAGACGACGGCGGCGGCGGCCGGCGCCATCGGCCAGCTGCGCCGCGACCCGTTCGCGATGCTGCCGTTCTGCGGCTACAACATGGGCGACTACATCGGCCACTGGCTGGCGATCGGCGAGCGGGCCGCGGCGTCGGGGACGGCGGAGCAGCTGCCGCGCCTCTACTACGTCAACTGGTTCCGCAAGGACGACGACGGCAAGTGGCTGTGGCCCGGCTTCGGGGAGAACAGTCGCGTCCTGAAGTGGGTCGTCGACCGGCTCGAGGGCCGCGCCGAGGGCGTCCGCACGCCCATCGGCGTCCTGCCCGCAGCGGGCGCGCTCGACCTGGACGGCCTCGACGTCCCCGAGCGCGACCTCGAGCTGCTGCTCTCCGTGGACCCCGACGTGTGGTCCGAGGAGGCCTCGCTCATGCCGGAGTACTTCGCGCAGTTCGGCGACCGCCTGCCCGCCGCCATCTCCGCGGAGCACGCGGCGCTGGTCGAGCGCCTGGAGGCCGCGCGCACCGTCTCGTAGCAGCGAGCGCCTCGTAGCAGCGACCCCCACCCCGGCCTGCTCCAGGCCGGGGTGGGGGCTGCCGATCCTGCGGTGTGCCCTTCGTCCACCGCCTGCGTCGGCTGTCGCTCACCACCCGGTGCGCGCTGGCCAACCTCGCCGTGGTCGCAGCGCTCGGCGCGTGCGTGTCCGCAGCGGTGGGCTCCACCGTCCGGGCGGAGGCCGTCGCCGAGGCCCAGCGCAGCGGGGAGCTCGCCGCGAGCTTCCTGCAGCACACGCTGCCGGACTCGGCGTACGTCAAGGGGCTCACGCCCCTGGACCGCGCGCGCCTCGACGTGGTCACCCGCGAGACCCCCGACCTGCGCAGCCTGCGCCTGTGGGCCCTGGACGGCACGATCGTCTACGACGCCGACGACCAGCTGGTCGGCACCCGGCACGAGATCGGCCCGCTGCTCGCCGATGCGTACGCCGGGCGGGCCGGTGCGCGCCTCGAGACCAGGGCGAGTGCGCAGCACCCCGGCGCGACCGAGGGCCTGCTCGAGGTCCACGTCCCGATGCGCGCCGGCAGCCAGGGCATGGTCGTCGGCGCCGTGGAGGTCCACCTGCCGTACGACGCCTCGGCCGCGCGTGCGTCGGCCGCCGCGTCCCGCGTCGTCGGGATGCTCGTCGTCGGGCTGGCGGCGCTCTGGGGCGTGCTGTGGTGGCTGTCGCTGCGGGTCACCCGCGCCCTGCGGCGCAGCGCCGACGCCGAGCGCGGCCTCGCCCGCACCGACGAGCTGACCGGGCTGCCGAACCGGCGGGCCCTGCTGACCGCGCTCGACGACGTCTTCGCCCGCGACACCCCGGCCGCGCTGCTCCTGCTCGACCTCGACCGGTTCAAGGAGGTCAACGACACGCTCGGCCACCACGTCGGCGACCAGCTCCTGCGCATGGTGGGTCAGCGGCTCGTCGACGTCGTCCGCGACCGGGGGATCGTGGTCCGGCTCGGCGGCGACGAGTTCGCCGTCCTGCTGCCGGGCGTCGGCAGCACGCTGGACGCCGTCGGGGTGTCGGACCGCCTCGTCGCGGCGCTCGAGCAGCCGTTCCCGCTCTCCGACCTGCAGGTCGGCGTCGGCACGAGCATCGGCGTGGCCGTGGCGCCGACCGACGCCACCGGACCCGCGGAGCTGCTGCAGCGGGCCGACGTCGCGATGTACGTCGCCAAGCAGCGGTCCGGCGGCACGGCCGTCTACGACCCGGGGCAGGACCAGCACTCGCCGGACCGGCTCGCCCTGCTCAGCGAGCTGCGGAGCGGGCTGGCCGCCGGTGAGCTGTGGCTGGCGTACCAGCCCATCTGGGACCTGCAGACCTCGGGCGCGTGCGTCGGCGTCGAGGCGCTGCTGCGGTGGGACTCGCCCAAGCGCGGCCCGGTCCCGCCGTCGGAGTTCGTGCCGCTGTGCGAGCACAGCAGCATCGTGCGCGACCTGACGCGCTTCGTCATGGACGAGGCGTTCCGCCAGTGCCGGGCGTGGGAGGACGCCGGGACGCGGCTCAACCTCGCGCTCAACCTCTCGGCCAGCAACCTCGGGGAGGCCGACCTGCCGGAGGCCGTCGCCGGCCTGCTGGCGGCGCACGGCCTGGCGGCCGACCGCGTCGTCATGGAGGTGACCGAGAGCGCGGTCATCCCCGACCCCGAGGGCGCCGCGGCGGTCCTGCGCCGCCTGGTCGACCTGGGGCTGGAGATCGCCCTCGACGACTTCGGCACCGGCTGGTCGTCGATGTCCCGGTTGCTCGAGCTGCCCATCGCCGCGCTCAAGGTCGACCGGTCCTTCGTCGCCGACCTGCCGGACGGGCAGGGCGCCGCGGTCGTGCAGGCGACCACCGGGCTCGGCCACGAGCTCGGGATGTTCGTCGTCGCGGAGGGCATCGAGACGGTCGAGCAGCTCGCGCGCACGGTGGAGATCGGGTGCGACATCGGCCAGGGCTACCTGCTGTCGCGACCGCTGCGGCCGCAGGACGTGCCGGCCGCGGCGCAGCGCACGCTCCGCGACTGGCTGGCCGTCCCTGCGCAGCGCGCAGCGCCGCGCGCACGCTGAGCGACGACGTGGGAGACGACGAGGCCGGATACATTGTCGGCCGGCCCTCGGGGGCGGGGGGCCAGCTGCCCCTGCCGGGGCCCTGACGGAGGTGGCCGTGGGACTGCGCGACCTGGCCTACGGCGTCTACGAGCGGCGCCTGGCGTCGACGCTCGCGCGCTCCGGCGCGGCCGTCCCCCGCCACGTCGGCGTGATCGTCGACGGCAACCGCCGCTGGGCCAAGGAGCTCGGCCTGGTCGACCCCAACCAGGGCCACCGCGTGGGCGCACGCAAGATCCGTGACCTGCTCGGCTGGTGCGACGACGCCGGCGTCGAGCTGGTGACGCTCTGGCTGCTGTCGACCGACAACCTCAGCCGGCCCGAGCCGGAGCTGGCCCCGCTGCTGCGGATCATCGAGGGCCTGGTGGACGACCTGGCCGGTGCCACGGGACGGTGGACGATCCGCATCGTCGGCGCCCTCGACGTGCTGCCCGCCGAGACGGCCCGCCGGCTCAAGGAGTCCGCGGCCGGCACCGAGGGCCGGCCGGGCGTCGAGGTCAACGTCGCGGTCGGCTACGGCGGGCGCCGCGAGATCGCCGACGCCGTGCGGTCGATGCTGCAGGCGCACGCCGCGGAGGGTCGCAGCCTCGAGCAGGTCGCCGAGCTGCTCGACGTCGAGCACATCTCCGAGCACCTCTACACCCGCGGACAGCCCGATCCCGACCTGGTCATCCGCACGAGCGGCGAGCAGCGGCTGTCGGGCTTCCTGCTGTGGCAGAGCGCGCACAGCGAGTTCTACTTCTGCGAGGCGTTCTGGCCCGACTTCCGCCGGGTCGACTTCCTGCGCGCCCTGCGGGCGTACGCCGCGCGCCAGCGCCGCTTCGGCAGCTGACATCGACGTCGTCCGCGAGTACGTCCGCCTCGGCCTGTCCTTCGACCGCCTGTCCCGGGGGTTCGTCGACGCCTGGACCGGCCCCGCCGCCGTGCGCGCCGAGGTGGAGAGCGGTCCGGTGCCGCGCGCCGCCGACCTGCGGGCCCGGGCGGCCGAGCTGCTGCGCGAGCTGCCCTCCGCCGGGCTCGACGCCGCACGCACCCGCTGGCTGGCCGGGCAGCTGACCGGCCTGGAGTGCAGTGCCCGGGTGATGGAGGGCTCGACGGTCGGCTACCTCGACCAGGTGCAGGCCTACTTCCAGGTGCGGCCGGAGCTCGGCGACGTCGACGCGTACGCCCGCGCGCACGCCGAGCTCGACGCCCTCCTGCCGGGGGACGGCTCGCTGCTCGATCGCTGGACCGCCTACCGCGACGGCTCGTCGGTGCCCGTCGACCTCCTGCCGGTGGCGGTGCGGGAGGTGTCGACCCTGCTGCGCGAGCGGGCGCGGGCGGCCTTCCCGCTGCCCGACGAGGAGGTCGTCGACTACGAGATCGTGACCGACGAGCTGTGGGGCGGGTTCACCTCCTACCTGGGCGGCTTCCGCAGCACGGTCGCGATCAACGCCGACCTGCCCGTCGGCCTCGGCGCGCTGCCCTGGCTCGTCGCCCACGAGTCCTACCCGGGCCACCACACCGAGCGGTGCCGCAAGCAGGTCGTGCAGGCCGACCGGCCGGAGTACGACCTGGAGCTCGTCAACACTCCGGAGAACCTGCTCGCCGAGGGGCTCGCCGACCTCGGGCTCGCCGGGCTCGGGCTGTCGCGGTGGGGACCTGTCGTCGCGGAGCTCTACGCCGACCTCGGCATCGCCTACGACGGCGAGCGCGGGCAGCGGCTGGCCGCGGCCGCCGCGCCGCTCGGTGCGGTGCGGCAGGACGCGGCGATCCTGCTCCACGACCGGGGTGCGTCCGCCGACGAGGCGCGCGACCACCTGGCGCGCTGGGGGCTGCAGTCGCCGCGACGAGCCGACAGGACCGTCGCCTTCCTGACCGATCCGCTGTGGCGGGCCTACATCTCCACCTACGTCGAGGGGGAGCGGCTGCTGTCGCGCTGGCTCGACAGCCGGCCGGCCGGCACCCCGGTGGGCGCGCGGTTCGTGCGGCTGCTCGACGAGCAGCTGACCCCTGCCGCGCTCGCGGAGGAGCTCGCCTGACGTTCACCTGACCGGGCCGCGTGTCGTCGCCGGCCGGACCGTCCCGGCGTCCTAGGAGACTGCTGAACTAGGGGTTTCTGGGGCGGGGCGCCTCGCGGCAGTCGAGCTGCAGTGCGTCAGACCGGTGAGGGTCGACAGAGGTCGCCCCGCCGTCGGCAAGGGTGCCGGGGGCGACAGGGGCCGGTCAAGGGGTCCTTCAGCGGCTTGGAAGGCCTTGGAGATGGCCCTGCCCGGCCCGCTGGGCGGGTCAGGCCAGCGCCCAGGCTCCGTCGTGGCGAGTCAGGCCGAGCTTCAGCAGACGGCGCAGGTTGAGCGCGGCGGTGCGGGTGTGCAGCCAGGCGTTGTTCTTGACGACGCCGCGGTAGCGGACTTTGCGGTTGCCGCCGGCCACCAACCAGGCGATGGACCGTTCGACCATCGGCCGGTGCTGGCGGTAGGTCTGCTGCCACTGCGGCTGCTTGGCCCGCTGCCGGTGCACGCGCTGCAACGCGTCGTGCTCGTGCAGGGTCATCGTCCGACCGGCCTGGGCGGTGGTGCAGCGCTGACGCAGGGGGCAGCCGCGGCAGGCCGCGCCGAAGGTGACCGACCGCTTGGGCGTGATCGGCCGGACCACGCCGTTGGGGCAGGTGACTGTGCCGGCGTCCTCGTCGACGGTGAAGTCGTCGCGTTCGAAGCCGCCGGCAACGGTCGGCTTGATCGGCCACGGCTTGACCAGCGGCGTGTGCCCTGCCCGGTCGAGCTCGTCGAGGGCGTCGCCGGTGCCGTAGGCGCTGTCGCCGAGCACCTCGACCGGCCCATCGACGGTGTCGTCACGACCAAGCAGGTCAACACCAACGGTGCCGTCGGCGGCCTGCGGACCGGCGGCCTTGGTCAGCTCGCAGCCGGTGATCAGACCGGTGTCAGGCTCGACCGCGAGATGGGCCTTGAACCCGTCCTGCCGGCGGGAGACGGTCTTGTGCGCGTGCCGCGCCTCGGGATCGACGACGCTGATCACCCGGTCCGGGGCGACCTTGCGGGCGATGACCCATCTACCGTCGGTGCCGTCGCTGCCTGCAGCGGGTTCGACGTCCTGCCCGGCGATCAACGCCAGCAACGCCACGACCCGGCGAGCGTCCTCGTCCAGATCCCAGTCGGAGACGACCTCCAACACCGCCAGCGCATCCCGGACCAGTGCATCGACCAGCGCGGCGCGGGCCTCGCTGTCATCCCAGGCGATCTGCGGCTTGCCCGGATCGTCGTAGTCGTGCGCGGAGCATCGCTGCGCGACGACGACATCAGCGCCGGGCACGTCCCGACGGACCTTGCGGATGATCGCGATCAGCTGCGTGACGGTGTCCTGCGTGGCGACCGCGTCATCGAGCACCGTCGAGTCCAACGCCCGCCGGGTCTTGGCCTTCAGCACCCCGGTCTCAGCCACGACCGTCCGGACGGCGTCGAAGATCCGGTTCGGCCGGTCCGAGGCAGCCAACCGCCGGCGCCAGTACGTCAACGTCGAGGCATCGAACCCGGCATGCCCGACCGGAAGGCCGCACGCGACCTTCCACCGCAGATCCGTGCGGACCGCAGCCATCGCCTCCCGGTCCGACAGACCGTGCAACGCCTGCAACACCAAGATCGACGCGGCGATGTCCGCCGGCACCGACGGCCGGCCCCGACCCGACGGAAACAGATCGGCGAACATCTCAGTCGGAAACAGCACCCGGCGGTGCTGCGCCAGCAGCGTGAACACGCTGCCCGCCTCGACCAGGTGCCCAGCGACCGACTCGGCATCCAGCAGCTCACGCTCATCCAGCGGACGACCCTGCATACCCACATCGTCCCGGCCCCCACGACCAAGGGCCAGGACGACGCGCGTTGTTCAGCAGTCTCCTAGGTGGAGGTGGTGGCATCGCCAGAGCCCGGCCGACGCCGTACCGAAGGGCAGCGGAAGCGCACATGACTCCTGCGACATCCGAAGGTGAGCACGTCTGGCCGGGGGTGTGGCAGCGTGCCACGGTGGGCGTGGTCAGGGACACGTTGTCCACCTGGGAGCGGGATCGCCATGCGGACGGGTACGGCACGACCGCCTACCGCCGACTGGCTCAGTGCGAGGTCGTCAACCTTCATAGCCGACGAGCCAGCGCACGCCGAAGCGGTCGGTGACCTGTCCGTCGTGGTCTCCCCACGCCCTCAGCTGCAACGGGTCGATGTTGCTGCCACCGTCGCAGAGCGCGGCGAACCACGCTTGGAGTGTGCTGGGTTCGGCGGTGCCGAGCAGGGAGAACAGCACTCCTTCGATGTGAAGGGTGGGGTCGCCGACAGCGGCGTCAGAAGCGAACAGTTCCACCGGGCCCTGCAGCACGCCGTGGGCGACGGCGTCGCCTGGCCCGTCGTCGCGTCCGAAGTCGGCCAGCGTGTTCAGCACCAGTTCCCGCCGAACACCTCGCGGTAGAAGGTGAGCGCCTGCCTGGCCGTACCGGGGAACGAGAGGTAGGGCGTCAGTCCCGTCATCGTGATGCCTCTCTCGGATGCTTCGGGGAAGATCCCTCTCACCCTGTAGACGTTCGAGGGATCGGTCAGTGAGCCGGCCCGACGACGCGCCCCCGGCGGACGGTGTGCGCGACAGGCACACGCCGACAGCCGCGTCGATGGCGGGGAGGGCCACGCACGATCGCATCGCGGAAGCGGCCTTGGCACCGGGCGGTCGGGGCACACTCGTGGCGGCTGCACGAGCGCAGCAGTCGCACTGCCTTGGTGCAGCGCAGCCAGCCGTGGAGCTCGGCCTGGTGCCGAGGCTGTCGAAGCCGACGCCGTCGGTGAGAACCGCCTACTGGCCGTCCGGCACAGGAGCAGACTGCGAGTGGTCAGGCGTCACCAGGTCGCCGGTGTCCGGCTGGTCGCCGAGGACCTCCTGTTCATGCTGCACGGACTCCTCGGGGTCCTCGCGCGCAACGTCGGCCATGGACAGTTCACGGTCCGGGTTCGTCATGCTGCATCGGTACCCCCGGGGCGACTCCGTCATCGCAGGGCGGGTCGGCGTTGCGCCGTGAGGGCGCGGCCGCCGGCGTCGGAGTGGGCGTCGGGGCGATGCGTCCGGCCATCTCCACGCCGACCCCGTGCGCTGAGCGGGCGAGCATCGTGAGGACGCTGCCATGCTCCGCCCACGCTGTCCCGAGAAGCGCAGAGCACGTAGGGCGGTGTGACCGGGTCCTGCGCTCGCTCACGGATGCGGACGAGTCGATGCGGGGCCTTGCGTGCCACGGCCGGCACGGCGTGAGCGCGTACGACCCAGCTTGCGTCGCTACCGCACGGCGTCGGGGGTGGTCAGCAGATCGAGCTCCCACTCGCTGAGCTGGTCGATCGGGACCGCGCCCAGCGGGATGACGCCACCGGAGGTTGCCTGAGTGCCGGATGCCGAGTCGTGCGGACCAGGTGTCGCGCCGACCTTGGCAGCTGCCTGGTGGAAGACGCTCCGGGCGCTGTCCGCCACCGCGCGAGCGGCCGAGGACGGACGTCCTGCCCACTGCTG
>Ga0210040_10000617_pt1 | contig 58536 bp, 47 predicted proteins | sample CryGeyCG12114_NA_FD_185462 | JGI IMG/M metagenome (GOLD analysis project Ga0210040, IMG submission 185462) | Groundwater microbial communities from aquifer - Crystal Geyser CG19_WC_8/21/14_NA (SPAdes) (version 2) | ecosystem: Environmental > Aquatic > Deep subsurface > Groundwater | place: USA...
GGTTGGTTCTGTGGGAGAGGGGGGCGATGTCCTTTGGTGTGGGGAATGGTGGGACAGGGGGAAGCGGTAGGCCGGAGAGCACAATGGCGGGGCTGACTGGAAGGAGGAACAAGGCGCGGAATGCGTATGAGACTGCGTTGAGGTTGATTGGTGTTGTCGGGGTGGCGAGTTTTATCTTGCCGAGTAAGTGTTGTGTCATGTGAGTCGGTACGGTGAATGGTTTGCTAACGATTGTGCTTCCTAGGCGTCGTCTGCTTTGTCAGTATGGTGTGGAGGACGATACCCGTTTTAGAAAGCCTCGCTCAGCCAATTATCTTGGCGTTGTTGCCTATCAGCACGCTTTTCCTGGTTGATGGGTCGCCAATAGAGCCCAATGAGAGGTTCGTGGCTAGTGGGATTGGCGTCGGAGATCGTTATGGACGACGTGAGTGCTTGGCTGAGATCAATCAGCGGTCGGACCATCACCTGAACAATCCCTTTCATGGTTCCGCTGAGCTCGAGGGCAAAAGCACGGATTCAAGTGGCCGGAACAGCAACGCTAGGAGCGGGGAAAGGCTACACCAAGGGCAGTTTGAGAGGGAGTTGCAGGAAATCGACAGGATGTGACGCAGGATGTGATGCAGGATGTGATCCGATGGTTAGAGGTGAAGGAGACAGATCTGGGCAAGTAGGCGAGCCTCATGTAATGGTATGCATTAGTATGAACATATCGCTGTGACGCTGGCCGCATAGGGCCTGTATCGATGATTGCCGCGTGCGAATCTAAATGCTGTGATGAACCGTAGCTGGAAGACGCATATGCACATTGGCGTAAGCTAGTTGAGTCGGACGTAGTTGCCTGTGAAAATGTCAGTACATGCTATAGCCAAAATATTGATCTCATGTTTGTAATCACCTGGAAACTGCCCCTGCCTCGCACCTATCTTTCCCGACCACCATTCATTCTCGTTCTGCGTCCGCGAGACAATCTCAATCACCTCACCAGTTGTGAAGCTCAGATCGCCTTCTGCTTGAGCTTCATAATCATACAGTGCCGTCACAGTTTCAGCAGCCGGTATACCGCTTAGTCGATTCGGCTTGGGTTTTGGTGGTGGAGGCTTCTTTTTGGCCGCTATGGCTGCCCCCAGAGACGGACTCGCCGGGGTTGAACTGCTCGCGCTACCGATACCAGCAGGTGAATATGGAGGAGGCGGATTTGCTTCTCCTGCTTCTGGGTCCTGGTTGCGACCCAGGCCTAAGCGTGCTTTGCTTGCTTCAGCGTATTTTGATTTGCTTCCATACTTGGATTGCAGGCCACTTCCTTTCCGGCTGACACCGCCTGTGGTCTGGAAGTGCACGATGCTCAGAGCTTCGGCTTGCTCTCTAATATTACCTCGCTTCTTCTCAAAGGCAGCTTCAATATCCAAAGTTAGGTCAAAATAGCCGATGTTTATTCCCTGCATCTTTTCGTGGAGGGAGTAGAAGACGTTGAGTTGCATGTAGTAGAAGGACTGGAATAGGGGGCGGATGAATTCTGCTTCTAGGGCGAAGAGTTGAGGCAGCTCGTCCTTGAGAAGATTGTTGAAGTACTCGAAGTCCTGAGTCGCTTGTTCTACGTCGCTTTCTGCTTTGAAGAGGGCCTTCTCGTCCTTGAGAGTCTTCTCCTTCTTATCTTGCAATCTCTTCAGAGCTGTGCGGTGTCGATCGAAGTCGAGCTGTTTATGCTGCCTCTTGATCAAGACTTTCCGGATGACCTTGACAACCTCGAGTAGCTGATCGGCAGGCATAATGACTCGCTGCTCGATCATTTCCAGCTCAGGTTGCAGGGTGGCTTTGAGCTCGCGGACGATGGACTCATACTGTTCACATGCCTCTATACCAGCCGGGTTGCCTTCTGGCATCAACGAGTTGGGGTCGGACATGCGCCCTGATATCGGCTTGTAGATTTCGGCGATGGCCTGAGAGAACTCGATCTGGTGGTCCAGCATACCTGAGCAGTGTTAGCGACGAATTCAAGACATTGCTGGTCAGGCGCACCATTTATTGCTTCGAAGTATTTCTTAGACTCATCGTGCAATTTCTTGGTCTCTGTTTCCAGTTCTTGAAATCGCCTTTCGGCGTCAATGAAGACGGCATCCTTGGTGATATCTCCGAGGTTGAACCTCTGCTTGAACTGCTGAGGAGTTCTCGTTACGCTCTTGGTGAAGCCTTTAATACTCATGGTACCCACGCACCCCGCTGGCAAGAGGCTTATTAGGAGTTTATCAGGATGCGCTAAGGTCTAAACGTATGCGACGGGCAAGGAATGTGGGTTGAAGAAGAGGTAGGCAGGAAAGCAGGAGTCTATACAAGGACCGATTGAGAGATGTTGTTAGTGGATCACGTCGTATTGACCTCCAGATATTAGTAGGAGCACGCCAGGACACCGTCTGTTTGCCGTAATCATCCTTCTCGGACGGGTCGTTTGGGGCCTTCACGTTACGTCGGCGGGCCTCCCAAGCTAAATGACGTACTGCCCAAGCCGTGGCAGCACAGTACGAGTACAGGAGTCAAACTAGCGTTTGCGCAGAGGCATTCTAAGAATTGTTCTGCCTGCTAGAGTGAGTGCTGGGAACTAAGCATATGACTACCTACCTAGGTAGGTACACATCAACAACGAGCTTCCTGCATCGCACCTTCTGTAACAAGTGAGCATGCATAAGCAGCCGCTGTTATCCGATGCTGACTGAGGCTTTGATGCCTGAGGCCTCATATGCAAGGTCGGCCGAGCACTGGTCATGCGGAGGGCGATCAAACCGCCTCCGCGATAGACTTTCTCGATATGCTTCATCTTCCCGAATTTGTCGCTGCTGTCTCGCCTTCACTGTTCATACACCATCACTGTTCATACAACATCGACTGTTATCATCTTACTTACCGTGCCCTATATCGCCTTTCCTTGGACCTCTTCACTGAGTAGCTCAGCTACAGAAACATTGCCATGTCCGGACCGGCCACGGCTGCCGTGAGGCAAGCCTCGAGATTATGCTCGAGAAGAGCATCCTCCTCACTCAATCCATCACATATCCGCTCCACATTACGCCCGAGCAGCGTTTCTTGCCAGCGTCGAAACTATGTCTCCGAGTCGAGGCCTCAAAGCGCTCAAGTCACAGACATCGAGTCTACAATGCGGCAAGACCAGAAGAAATTTATGCAACAGAGCGGGAAAATGCCGTCAGAGGCATCTTTAGATCAAGGCGTATCTGGCGATACGGCCATGAGCTCCTCCGCAGGTATCTTGGGTCAAGCGACAATAATGGATGGTGGCACAAGACCGATCTATCTCGATGCACAAGCTACCACCCCAGTCGACCCTAGAGTTCTCGACGCCATGCTTCCATACTTTACCGGCATGTACGGCAATCCACATTCGAGGACACACGCATATGGTTGGGAGTCAGAGAAGGCAGCAGATCAAGCCAGAGAGCATGTCGCAAAATTGATCGGAGCGGATCCCAAGGAGATCATCTTCACCAGCGGCGCAACAGAGTCAAACAACATGAGCATAAAAGGTGTTGCAAGGTTCTTCGGAAGAGGAGGCAAGAAGAAGCATATCATCACTTGTCAGACTGAACACAAGTGTGTGCTTGATTCGTGCAGACACATGCAAGACGAAGGTTTCGACGTTACATATCTGCCCGTCGGGAACAATGGCTTGGTCGATATGGACCAACTCAAGGCTGCCATTCGACCAGACACCATGCTCGTCAGTATCATGACCGTCAACAATGAGATCGGCGTCATCCAGCCCATGAAAGAAATCGGCCAGCTATGTCGGTCGAAGAAGATCTATTTCCACACAGACGGCGCCCAGGCGGTCGGAAAGATACCCATGGATGTGAACGAATGGAACGTCGATTTGATGTCCATATCCTCGCACAAGATTTACGGCCCCAAGGGTATCGGTGCTTGCTACGTTCGAAGACGACCTCGCGTCAGAATCGACCCCATTATCTCTGGTGGCGGTCAAGAGAGAGGTCTGAGAAGCGGCACCCTCGCACCAGGTCTTGTTGTTGGTTTCGGTGAGGCTTGCCGTATTGCCGGCCAAGAAATGGAGGTGAGTCTCATTCTTTCTCCCCTTTTTCCTTTCACATTTTCTACATGATTATATTCTGCAAAAACATGCATGGCTTTCTGAGCATTTGACTAAGCTTCTTGTCACTTGCTTTGATTACAAACGCAGGGGTTCTGATACTTCCTCCATAACCATATCTACCATGTATTTCTAGCGAGGCAGCCACTAATTATTCCTACAGTACGATACCAAACGCATCGCCTCCCTCTCTAAGCGCCTCCTCGATGGTCTTCTAGCAATGGAACATACGACCCTCAATGGCGATCCCGACCGCCACTATCCAGGCTGCGTCAACGTCTCCTTCGCCTACGTTGAGGGTGAATCACTCTTGATGGCCCTCAAGGATATCGCTCTATCCTCTGGGTCAGCATGCACATCCGCCTCACTCGAGCCCAGCTACGTGCTCCGCGCACTTGGCAGCAGTGACGAAAGCGCTCATAGCAGTATTCGATTTGGTATTGGACGATTCACAACAACGAGCGAAGTGGACTATGTCCTCAATGCTGTGAGTCAGCGGGTGTCATTCTTGCGAGAACTGAGTCCCTTGTGGGAAATGGTGCAGGAGGGTATTGATATCAATAGCATCGAGTGGGCTCAACATTAAATTGGCACGCATCTGCGAAAGTGTTTCAATATCAGTGTGATACCAGATATATGACCTTTGTACAGCATTGAACGTGATTACGAATATTGCTCAGAATTGAACTACTGCACTTACTCGTGCTTTCTCACTACTATAAATTAGTCAATATTTATGATAATTGTACCCACAACGCACCCTAGGGCCTCGTCCATCCTATCTCATGAGCTAGCAAGACGTCGCGGATTCCGAACATCACAAATGCGAAGGACCCGAATAAAACTCAGGGCTCAGGGTAGTCCCGGTTCCGACGTATTTTGCCGCTATAGCTCCTCGTCATCCATATCCATTCCACATCAGGGAGTCTAAGCTTCCCAAGCATGGTCTATCCGGTCCATTGACCGCGTATACAACCATGGAAGCTCCGACGCGTCGAGGCTGCGAGTCCTTTGCAAATCGATCTTCTGGATCAGATCGTGGGCGCAGGTAGCCAGGCAGACTTTGAAGCGAGCTGCGTATCGTGGCAGCAGCAGCCGTGTATACCGTACGTGTCGTTGACCACTTGGAGGACAGGGTGTCGACGGGAAGAATGGAAGTTGGATGTGGATGCTGCCCTCAAGTCGTGCGGTGTGCAGTGGGGATGGGACCAAGCTTATGATGGTAGGTACTGCAGTGGAGCGGAAAGGAAAGGACCGTCCGGGCTCACGCTGAAGAGCAACGCAAGAGAGAGACACGAGAATACTCTACTGTAGCCAGATGTTGACCGAGCACATTGGAGCGCGTCCATTGGATCAGCCATGGCAGGAAGGGTAGCACTTGTCGAAAGGTATCGGATGCGGCATGGCTTCAAAATTGACGGGTTGATGTGGTGTGTATACGACAGCAAGTCTCTGGGCCGAAGAAGTCATCGTTATGTTGGTTTGCCGCCGGACTACTGTACGTAGCAACGTGGGCTTGGGGTTTGCCAAGTAGCGTCGCACGACCAGCACAGACGTGAAGATCCAATGGAGCGAGACGTACGAGACGAGACGCGGGTGTCGAATGGGCAGTAAGATCTTTCGGAGGTACGCTGATTCCTGATTATATACAATGCCAACCCTCGCGCAACGCCGAGCCCAGACCCAACCAGCGGTAGACGACACATCCCGTCCTCTGCTCACGGAATCGACGGTCTGTCTATCTATCTATCTTACAGATTCGCCGTTGGCGGCGGTGGTGGTGCCTGCGCCTGACTCTGACTCTGACTCCCACTCTCCGTCCCCGCAAAATTGACACTTGCCATGTTCGACCTGTCCACCGTCCCGTGGCCCGTCAGTAACTCTCTCTTCCTCCCTCTGCTCATGAGTGGACCGTCGTCAACCTCGCGGATATAATACGCCCAATCGCACGTCTGGTCGAGCTCAGTCTGGCTGTACCCGTTGCCCAGCCAAGCAAATCTGTTCCCGTTATACTTGACATTGAAGTCGTCCCATCTCAGCTCCTGCAGCGCCTCGATGTAATGCAGGGTTGAGCCCGGCCACAGCGCGGTGACGGGCGCATCTGCTTGGTTGGCTTTATACCACGAGCGACACGGCTCGGACCACACCGTTTTCTCCATGAACTTGTTCTTGAAGGCGATGAAGTCGTCGATCGCCTCTTGCTTGGGGCTGAAACTGTAGATGTTGTTGCACTGGTATCGGTCGATGCATTGGAGCATCCAGTCTGCTTGGGCCTCGATGGCGGACAGCACGGGCCCGTTGCCGATCGGGCAGTTCGGGCCGAGGAAGATGAGGTAGTTGGGGATCTCGGCGGCAGCAAGACCGAAGTAGGATTGGGCTTCTTTGGCCCATGTGTCTTGCAGGTTCACGCCCGAGGGACCAACGACGGGGAAGCGCGGCTTGAAGGAGGTGTCGAAGCCGGTGGCGCAGATGAGGACGTCGATTGGGTATTCGTTGCCGTCATCACAGAGGCAGCCCTTCTCGGTGACCTCTTTGATCTCGCCGTAGACGACGGAGACGTTTTCTTTGGTGAGGGATTCGAGGTATCCGACACCTGGTGTGAGGCGGCGGCAGCCGAGGGACCAGTCGGGGATCAGCTTCTCTTCTAGGAATTTGTTGGAGAGCTTCTGTTTCATTTGCTCGAGCATGTATGCGCGGGTGTCGTTTTGAGTCTGGGTGTTGTTGAGGAAGAGGGAGAATTGACCGTTCAGACCACTTTCGATCTGTTTACGGTATTCCAGGAGTTTGCCTGGTTGGCTGGCGAAGTCGTGGAGTTCTTTGGGGGTATAGACATGTTGCTCCAGACCTTGGACTGGGGAGACCCAGGTCGGTTCCCGGATGAAGGTCGTTACTTTTCTGGCGTGTGGTTGGATTGTGGGGAGGACTTGAATGCCGGAAGAGCTGAGAACTGGTCAGTAGAGTTATGGAGCAGTAGGAGAAATGTTCGCTTACCCATTGCCTATTAGGCCCACGTGCTTGCCAGTTAGGTTAACTGATGAGTCCCAGTTGGCAGTATGTAGCAGCTTCCCCTTGTACTTGTCGAGACCTGGAATCGCGGGCCACCGCCAGGCATTGAGGATGCCACCTGCGTTGACTAAGATGTCGCACCAGTCTGTGATCTTCTCACCGCTTGTGAGATCCTCAATTGTGACATCGTAGCCGCCCTTTTCCTGATTCCACGTTGCGCCAACGACCTGATGGCGGGTTTTGGCATAGCGTCGCAAATTGTACTTCTTGGAAAACGTGTCGAAGTAGTTGAATATCTCTCCTGAGCTAGCATACACTCCCGACCAGTCTAGCTTAGGCTCAAATGACCATGTGTAGTTATGGGCAGGTACATCGCAAGCACAGCCTGGATACTTGTTCTCCCACCACGTTCCGGAAACCTCTTCGTTCTTCTCGTAGATTTGAAGTTCGAAATTCCTAAAGCTTCTTTGAAGCTTGTATGCAAAGAGAAGACCTGAGGCTCCGGCACCAACACAGATGATGCGGATATGCTTCTCGTCGTGAATTGGCCTGTTCAGACGTCGCTGTACGTCGCTCAGCTGGGGCTTTCTGTGTTGCATGGGTACAATCAGGTCTGCCATGGCTGCGAGTTGAGAAAATCAGTCGCTATGAGGTGTCTGTCGTGGATGTCACAAACACAAAACGAACATATATTCTTTTTGTTTACAACAACCCACGGGTACCGCGTTGCCCGATCAAGTGCCGCGGATCAAGCACATCCTAATACTTTCCTACATGACTCGGCCCCGAGCATAATAAAAGGACCGCTCAGTCCTCGTTCGGCCCTCCGCTTGCGCTTACCACCCCAGCTTCGCTCCATGTCCAGATCTCAGGCCGCCCACGAGACGTGGTCAGTGTGGAGTCCTCGGATGTGGTTAATGAGGTGCGGTGTGTGTGGGGTGCTTTCCAGCTCGAGTCATGGTATTTTTGAAGGATAACCGAGGTCGTGGAAGGTCGGCCCGGACAGCCAGGCTAAGCGGGTCAGACTTTAGTCTGGACACTTGGATGCCACGATTCATCCCAGACATTCAAAGTGACCCACCCAAAGCATGGCAACCACCTGGACGCCTTTGGTGAGCCAGTCCCAGCCTTCGGGACGAGGCCATAGGCCTGTATTATCGTGAAGGCGAGCTGATCTCCGGATTCTGAGTGCCATTGAAGTCACCTAGACGGCGCCGCTTTCTCCCTTAGCAACGGCGCTCTTGACGATACAGTAAACCCTCTTTACAACCGTGCACCTTTTGGCAGCAAAGAGCATGCTTATCTAATGGTGTGCGGATGTACAAAGGCTGCGGACACGCTCAACCCCTATCTTGAGAGGCTCGAGTCTATGCTTATCACGACAGGATATTCTAGTATCTGGTAATGCTTCTCATGGCGTTTTACTGTAGCCGTCTCAAAGCAGTCAAAGAAGTACTGGATACCAGCACAAGCGGCAGTGAGCTCAGTGAAGTCTTTGTTGTCCTCAGAAATACCTGCTACTGCTGCTAGAACCCTGAGCTTAGCTTGAAATTCTGGTTGGCAATGTCTTGTTAGTGGAGCTCTCCAGATCGCGGGTTGCGGGTCCCAAGACGGACCATCCTGTGTTCAGAGGCGTTATGTAAACCTCCTTCTCTTGCTGTCATCCGGACATAGAGATTGATGCTATCACTCCCGTCAGACTCAGTTGCGGTGACCAAATTGATATACATCCCCACGAGTTCACAACCCAGCCAGGGGCTGGTAGCTCATCGAGTACGTCTCGAGTAATGATGCCACTGCCCAAGGCAAGCTGGAACATGAGAGGGGTCGTGGAAAGCATAGTCCCCACCGTTTCATCGACATCTAGCCGGACAAGGTAGGCTCGCCGGTCACTGCTCATAGACCGCGCGAGCTCATCTTCACAAGCTTCTGCTGGTATTGACTGAGGTGCGTTGCTATGTGTCTGCAAGACATAAGCCGGACGCTGCTTGAAGGTGATCTTCTTGTTGTCATTCTCTGGATAAGGCAACAACAAGGCCATATCATGTAGTGGGTCTCTTGCATGTCTGTAGCGTGGATAGATGCTGGGGTTGGAAAACTTTGCTCCGGATCACGCTACTCATCCTCCTTATCACCACATTTGATTCCACACTCACGATGAAGGGCATCTCAGTCGAAGGTCTGAATGTAGTGGGTCTGAAACCGAGGCCTAGGCCCACTCAGCGTGAGGGGAGGGCAGTCATCGTTGTCGAAACTGTGCACGCGAGGCGCTCGGTCGGGTTGGATCCATGATGTCTGAGGTAACCAGCAGGGCGATGAGGATATCGAGGCTCATGATGCTCGACTCGTGTTCGATGGCCAAAGTCTATCTTGCAGCCCCTGGCACCGCAGTCTTTCCCATCCGCTTCCCTTGTCATTCACTCCCCAAGGGAGAGTTTACTAGCAAGTCTTTGAGCACTGTGTTCTGGACAGAGTTTCTCCTCAATCCGAGCCAGGCGAACCTCTGTCGTCTTGGGGCTTTTGCTCCACTATGCTGTTTCGGGCAAGATCCGCCGGCGCAGTACTTTTGCCTTGACTTTGGAAGGGGACGTTATGGTACAGCCCAGACGCTGATCCGGAGGTGGGGTAGACGGCTTGTTGCGCACTACTGCGGTGCGGACATAAAAGGAGCATGGTGGAACGAGAGGGAAACAATGCAAGCAAAACAGGTCGTGAAAAAGGTATCGAGCATCCCTGGAGGAACCCGGCACGAATGGTCCTTCTTGGGTAATTCATTTAGGGCAGTGGCCATTCGATAGGAGACTGACAGAGGGCAAGCCGATACTCTCGTCCCTTCAGACACCCAACGACTTCGTCTCACCAGTGAAATTGCTGGGACAGCGCCATAAGCTGCTTCCTCGAACATGCTGACGGCGTCTGGTCACGTCCCGACAGATGGTAAAGAACGCCTTCCCTTGACCTTAACTTTCTAGCCTTCGTGTTCCCAGACACCTCAAAACGCCATGCCTCTGATGCGGAAAACGACTAGTCTTGCTCTATCATGGGTATCATAATATCACCTCGAAGTATGCGCAGCCCGCTTATACTAGTAGCACAGCATTTAGACAGCCATCGTTCTCAGGATTGTTAGTGACCTGTGCCCACTTTCCCCAAACGACTTTTCCTCCAGCCGTGACCAGACCCATCTCGGAAACGTTAACTTCAATGATGGTACCCTTAGTCAGCACTCCCAGCTGGGTGTAGAGTGGATTCTGAGGGTTCTTCTTAACGCCCAGGATTGGTAGTTGCACCGTCACGCCAAGTTCGGGATGGGTTACGTTGGCCTTCTTGTATCTCAGACCCATGGGCCGGATGAATCGCTCATATTTCACAGGGCGTCGGGTAAAGTCAGGTCCAACAAAGGTCGGTTTCGTGATCATCCTCTTCCAGCTCTTCTTGGCTGTTTTCTTCCCCGTCTTCACAACCTTGAACATTTCCTCCTCACTAATGCCTTTGACCTTGGGCAAGGGTACAGAGAACTTGGCAGCCTTCTCGGCTCGCTTGTTCTTGATAGCGCTAGACAAAGCCTTTGCATTATTTGCTTGTGATCTGTCAAGCAGATAGTTGGGTAGAGGAGTAGAGGATGGTTCGGAGGGTGCGGCGGATTTGACATCTCGTTCTTCCTGTGCCTTGATCTGTTTCTTCATCTGTATTTTCTCGGCATGGCGCTTCTTCTGGTGTAATTTGGCACGCAGGCCTCTGAACTCTTGAGCCTTCTTCGACATGGCATGGCCCTCACGGGCCTCTCGTTTCCGGACTCGTTCATCGTGGTCGAGTCTCTTCCCGTGCTGCTTTTGGAAGCGCTCGATGTACTCGTTCTGAGGCATGGTGAAGTATGGACCGTCCCAAGCTACTCGTAGAAGTCGTGGGGGTTGACAAGGTAGTTGCCGCAGCCAAAAATGTCGACGGCTGGAAAGGTTGATTGCTTATCATCTGGTCACGTGCTGATAAGTGGTCGCGCCTGCTTCGTGCTGCGACTCAATTTCAGGATGCCATCAGCAGGAGCTGCTGTGAGACCGGTCCATCAATATACGCTCCAGCCACCCATCAGTACTGCGCTTCCTTCGGTTCGAACTGTCTCATAACTGGATTGCCTCTGTAGCAGGCAGAAGTCGGCAAGAATGTGCCGTATCTGCGGACGCATGGTGAAATGTATATTTGATACTATGCCTTCAAGGACCATATCCAGGCCGAGCAGAACAGCACTTGCTTCAGCATGGAAAAGGAATTTACAGTCACAAACTCTGCGGCAAATCTCGTCGCAAGCCAGGCTACCTCAAGGTCCACCATTGCAAGCCAGGATGATAGGGCTCCCTTTCCGATGCAAATTCCATACGTCAATGAGGCAGCAAGCAGATGTTGACTCGTCGATACATATTCCCAGCAGAAGTACAGCTCCGCCACCTCCGTCGGTGCTAGAACCCTCGACACAGGAACTGTCTTCAGCTGCAACGATAACAACAACGATAACTGCTCCAGAAGCACAAGATTCAGCCGATAGCAAGCCGCTTGTACTGTCCAAGTCACTGCAACAATTGCTTCCAGCCCTGAAAGCTCAAACACCGCACTATATCACTGCTCACATCCATTCCTTCCCATACCTCTTGACTGAGGGCGACACACTGCGTCTACCCTTCCAGATGAAGGGCGTCAATCCTGGCGACATTCTTCGTTTCAATCGTGCCACTATCCTTGGTTCGAGAGACTATACCCTGAAAGCCGGATCTTCGTCTCCTCAGCACTCCTCTCCTCCTCACGTTAGAGGCGAAGCATACACCAATAAGCGACGAAGCGGCGAACCGAGCTACATCGACGAAAGATTGTTCGAGTGTCGCATGCGCGTCATGGGTCTGGACTCAGGGCCGATGATGATCAAAGAGAAGAAGAAAAGAAGGAATCGAAGGACGAGGAAGGCAGCAAGTAAGCACAAGTATACTGTACTAAAGGTTATGGAGGTCAGAGTCAAGAACCTGGATGAGATAATGAGCACCGAGGGTCAGCAAGTCGTGCTTGAATGAGCCTTCCGTCGCATTCTACACCCTCATGCGCAAGCGTTAGCTGTACTGTAGCCGCAGAGTCTCAAAATTGTACAAAAACATGGTAAAGAGGCGAGTTCATACCCTGTACTTTGGATGCAGCAATCAAGCAGATTTTCTGCTGTAGGGCAAAGCCCATCCCAAGGAGCTGTGACCTTCGTTTGTGTTCATCGTTTCGAGGCGCAGAAATTCAGGCACAATGTTCGAGGCAATCATCTGAGCTTATTCGGGCTTCCCTCCAGACCCCAGATGGGGATCGACTCCAAACATTCCGACAAACTGTCCCCACCTCCTCTGCTCTCAAGTCCAGTGTCACGCGTCGACCGAAGCTTCCACTCCGATATTCCGCAACCGCACCGTCGCAGGAGTGCTGACGTGGAGAAGCTCTGCAATGCTCTTCGCTTCTCCCACCGATTAAGCCGAGACTTTTCTCGCGTGACAAGCAAGTGCCTTGTTTTCAACTCTTGTTGTGCTAAACCAGGCCTGAGGTTTGTACCGCAACTATCTCACCAGGTGCTGATTAGTCCCATTCGTATACCTTGAACTTTCTCTTTCGAAGCACCGGACACAAGATCAGTCTCTGTTGTATTGCTCTTCATTGGGCGGCCGCTCCCTGAGCAGCCCACTCCTAGCCGACGCTGTTTGCCTGTTGACTTCGGCTCATCATAAAGCGAGGCGAGCTTCGGATGTTACCACACTAATGGCGAAGGTAGCATGCAGCTAACGAATGCTTACCCCAGACACCTCCGGACTACTAGCTCGCGCTAAAGCAGGGATCGTCCTCGTACTACACAAGGTACGCTCGTAGGCAAGGACAAGCTGTACGAAGTACTTAAGCATGATGGACTTCCTCTCGGCTCGCAAGGACGACCTTGCTCCCCTTCAGTTGTGCTATAGCAACCGCAAGTCAAAATGGCCTATCACAGCACAGAAACAGAGATCAGAATCGAGAAGGCTGCCGCTCAAGAAGTCGAAGAGCGGTTTGGAGCCGATGCAATCTTTCAGGCCAAGCATGCTTCCGAGGAGGAACATAAGGAGACTATCCTTCAGGCCTTCAAGAACAATAGAAAAGCTGTCGCGTGGTCTATAGGAATCTCCCTCTCCGTTGTCATGGAAGGCTACGACACGATCTTGATGGTAAGAAGACTGCTCATGTAAGCTTAGAGTTTCTCCATACTAATGGTTACTAGGGCAACTTCTTTGGCTTTCCAGAGTTCCAAAAGAAGTACGGCAAGGACTATGGAGGTGATATTGGCTGGCAAGTTTCGGCTCCGTGGCAGACCCGCCTCAATATGGCAAGTACCTGCGGTGCTATAATCGGTATGTCCTACCACCGGCCTATGATAGGACATGCTGACGGATGTAGGTGCGCTCATTAACGGCTACGTCGCTGGCAAAGTCGGATACCGATGGGTTATGATCTACGCGTTAGCCATCATGAACGCCTTCATCTTCGTCATCTTCTTCGCCTCAAATGCTGGGGTGCTTGTCGCTGGTCAGGTTTTGGTGGGGCTAACATGGGGTGAGAGCATATGCATCCGGCATGCCTTATGGTGATCATGCTAACGCAGCGCAGGCGTCTTCGCTACTGTTGGTCCAGCTTATGCTTCTGAAGTTTGCCCTACGAATTTGCGTGGATACATGACAACCTATGTCAACCTCTGCTGGTCAGTGAATGAGTACCTTTGCACTTCAATCCACACTGACATCAGCGCAGGGCTATCGGTCAGTTCATCGCCGCAGGAGTGCTGCGCGCTTGCCTCCAGCGGACAGACGAATGGGCTTTTCGAATCCCCTTTGCCATACAGTGGGTGTGGCCGTTGCCAATCATGATACTGTGCTGGTTCGCCCCAGAAAGCCCCTACTTCCTCATCCGCAAAGACCGAATTGAAGAAGCACGGGTAAGCATTCGAAGGCTAGGAGGCAACAAGACCGACGAACAGATCAACTCGACTTTAGCAATGATGTTTCACACAAACAAGATGGAGAGCGATCTGCACTCGGGTACTTCCTATTGGGACTGCTTCAAGGGCACCGATATCCGGCGGACTGAGATTGTCTGTCTAACATTCATGGGCCAGATACTGTCAGGCAGCTCATTTGCTTATTCGCCGTGTTGAATAGGCTATCGGGATATGAGTGGAAAGAGTCTTGATTGATGGAAAGGATGATGAGATCCAACATCCAGAAATCTAGACTAAATACCTAATAGCCAAGTTTGCCAGAACTTGCTATAGGACAAATACAACGAATATGAAGACAAAGGATATGTCTATGAGACAAGATCCAACACGCCGACGTTCTTTTTCACGACAGCCGGTATGAGCACGGACAAAGCCTATAAGATGAACCTCGGCGGCACAGCTATTGCGTTCGGTGGCACGTGTCTGTCGTGGTTCGTACTTACATACCTCGGACGACGAAGGATTTACTTAGTTGGCATGTCACTGCTCTGCGTCCTGCAGCTCCTGATCGCAATTTTGGATGCAGCAACTTCATCTTCCGGTGGTCTGTGGGCTCAAGCAGCGCTCTGCATCGTCCGGTCGTTCACCTACTCAGTGACAGTTGGCCCAATCGCGTACTGCATTGTCTCCGAGACCAGCTCTATCCGACTTCGGCCACTAAGTGTTGTCTTGGCCCGAAACGCATATCAGCTTGTCAACATCGTATCGCAGATACTACAGAGTTACTTCATGTATGGGCCTCATAGCACAATCGTGGCACCAAAGCTAACTTTAATCAGGAATCCGACCGCCTGGAACGCCTCGGGCAAGACTGGTTTCTTCTGGGCTGGTACAGCTGCGATGATCTTAACATGGGCATTCTTCAGACTGCCAGAGTGCAAGGGACGAACGTACGAGGAGTTGGACATCCTGTTTGCAAACAAGATCGAGGCTAGGGAATTTAAGAAGACGCATGTTGATGCCTATGCTGGTGCTGGGCAGGTCTCGCATGAGGAACATGAGGCAACTGTGAAGGAGTGACCTTGGTGACCTTCCAGTACTTTACTGGACGTAGTGATCGAGCTCACATCCCGGTATCATTGCACAATCAATTACTCATTCACTGCCGCAAATTCCGCGCTTTGGAAAATTGCCAAAAGAGGCATTGTGCTTCGCATCCAATCAAATGCCTTGATTGACCGACGGGCGAATAGAATGGCTTGTCTGAAAAGGATATGTGCTAGCAGCTCCGTCTATAGCTTGTTCTAATGAGCAGATTCCATGTCGTTCGGCGTGTGAGGTCTGTGTAAGCTTCTTTTTGCTCAGTAAGCAAAGCGCTGATGGTAGAAAGATATGGTACATATGCTGACAGCAGCACCAATGTTGGAAGACTTCCAAGAGACCCTACCACCTGCCTCGTACCCGAACCATAGACTTACTTTGGCATTCGATTAAAACACCGTTATGTTGCAAATGAAGTCGGCCACTTTCTCACTCGCCGATGCTGCCAAAGGCACACAAGACGTCCTCACTGTCGAGGTGATCACTCCTAGTTTGGCAGATCCAGACAAGTCTAGACCAGCCGTTCTGTTCCTCCCATTTTGGGGCGGCTCAGCATCTACATTCAACCAAGTCATCACGCATCTCGAAGGTTCACATCTCCAAAGCACCTACCTGTTCATTTCGTATGCCGGAACCGGGAACACGCCAGCTCCAATGAACGATGCAGCAAAGATGCACTCTATCATCCCTAGAGCGAGGCAGCTGAAATGCCTGCTGCAGGAGCCAGATCTCAGAGAGCTCACGTCCAAGAGACTTATCATCTGCGCTCACAGCATGTCAGCTAAAATTGCATACCATCTCCTCACATTGCTAGACCACGAACAGACCCAGCTGACAAATCTGATCTTGCTTGGACCTGCTCCCGTCGGACCACTCATCCTACCACCTGATATGCAGCAACAACAACTGCAAGCGTATCAGACTCAGGACAGCGCAGCATCGACGATTGAGAATGTGCTTACAGCCGGGACTGGCAAGCTCGGGTCGGATGTCGTGGCCGAGCTTGCCAAGGACTGCGCGAGCATGAGTCCAGGAGCAAAGAGAGGCTGGCCTGAATACGGTATGGCTGTTGACTGCAGCGAGATCGTGAAGGAGGTGCGAAGCAAATGGTCACAGTTGAGCGTCAAGATCCTGGTTGGCTCGGAAGACAAGGTAGAAACTGTGGAGCGGGTGACGGAGGGGACTGTGATACCCTTACAAAACTCGGGCTTTGACGTTGAGTTGTCTGTGATTGACACTGCTGGACATTTGTTGCCTGCTGAGGCGCCCGTAGCTGTCCTAGAGGCTGTCTTTGCGGCCTTAGGAGATGTTAGAATGTGCTGAAGATTTGTGTGGTAAGCCATACCAGCGGTATCTCCGCGAGACTTTGTTAGTCTTCCCTGCCAAGATTGGCAGACATCGCAAGGGTCGTGGCATTAGCACTCTACCGGTATTGTATGCGCATATGAATCGAACAGGGGCCAATACTACCTGGCTCGAACCGGGCCCTAAATGCTTTGGAGCATTCCTTCTCCACTGGAGCCCCTCCTTGCAAGGGGGTACCCCTCCGGAGTGGATGTCCAGGATTACTAGAGGTGTGGGGAAGGTGCCACTCCGTGCTCAAACAGAGATGGCCTTACTTTCGATCCACGACCCAACGGTATCCTCGCTCATACTTCGCACATGAAGCCGACATGGAGTGTACTAGGTGTCACCGAGGCACAGTCAGCTGATCAACTTGTCTTGGGCACAGGAGCACTAGGCTGAAAGAACACATAAAATGAGTTTTCGGTGTCCTGGATGCTGTAACTTGGAACAAGGTAGTTGAGTCTTGGGAATTCATCCTCCCCAGATGCCGGGAAGAGGAAAGAGCTTCGTTTCCTTCGAGCTCATAGATCACCAAACTTTCGTTGAAACTACCGGCGGCGTTTGACGAGGCGAACTCCCAAGGTTACCGACCCTTTCTTTGTGGTCGATAGTACCTGTGCACCAAAACGCTCATCATGCTGACATCAAGCTCAACGACACTGACCTACACCCAAGACTCCCACCTTCTTCAAGTCCAACCATGGGGCCTTCACGCCCTTCGAGTGCGGGCAACCGCAAACCATACCCTCCCACGCCAGGACTGGGCCTTGACAGAACAGATGCCCTCATCTTCGCCCCAAATATCGTGTCCGCCAATCGATCAGCAGCCGACACTCCCAGCCCCGGGCCAATACACAATCGAACCACTTCCGCTCTGTAAATCCGCAACACTAACCCACGGCAACCTAACGGCGACAATAAGTCCACTAGGCTACCTGACAATACACGACGCAGCAGGCCGCCCAATCCTCCTAGAAAAGAACCGCACCCGCATCGACCCGATGGCACCAGGTGCATCTGCCCTGGAGGTCCCAGCTCGAGACTTTAAGCCTATCAGCGCCTCGAATCTGTACAAAATGTCCTACAGATTAGAGTCCCTCGACACGAATGAACGAATCTACGGAGGCGGACAGTACCAGCAGTCCAATCTAGACCTCAAGGGCTGCGACCTCGAACTCGCACAGCGGAACAGCCAGGCTAGTGTGCCGTTCTTCGTGAGCAGTCTCGGTTACGGGATGTTGTGGAATAATCCTGCCGTTGGCCGTGTTGTGTTTGGAAAGAATGGGACGACATTCGAGGCCAATGCAACTGAAGCGCTCGACTTGTGGATCGTGTGTCCGCCCACCCCGCAAACGAACGATGAGAAGCAAAGCTCAAATGTCACGAAGGAGATCCTGACATTATACGCCGACGCCACGGGCCATGCACCGCAGATCCCAGAATACGTACTTGGCTTCTGGCAGTGCAAGCTAAGATACAGGACTCAAAAAGAAGTCCTCATTGTAGCACGGGAATTTCAGCGTCGAAAGCTTCCGCTCTCCGTTATCGTCGTCGATTTCTTCCACTGGCCAACACAAGGCGACTGGCGTTTCGATTCAAATTTCTTCCCTGAGCCGAAAACTATGGTGTCTGAACTGGAGTCTATGGGGGTGAAACTCCTCGTCAGCGTTTGGCCTACTGTTGACCGGAGAAGCGAGAATTACCCTGCTATGCATGAGAGGGGGTATCTCATCAGGACGGATAGGGGGCTTAGGATAGCGATGGATTTCATGGGAAACACCCTGCATGCGGACTTTACGAATCCTAAAGCGAGAGAGTTCGTATGGAACGTGTGTAAGCGAAACTATCATGACTTGGGCGTAAAGATGTTCTGGCTTGATGAGGCGGAGCCGGAGTACTCTGCTTATGATTTTGAGATTTACAGGTATTACGAGGGCACTGATCTTGCTGTGGGAAATGTTTACCCTGTGAGGTACGCGCAGGCGTTCTGGGACGGGCAAGTCGCTGCTGATCAGAAGAGCGGCGAGATATGTAATTTGGTACGGTGTGCTTGGGCCGGAAGCCAGAAATTTGGGACGTTGGTGTGGTCCGGTGACATTGCGTCTAGCTGGAGCTCGTTTCGAAATCAGCTGGCGGCGGGACTGAACATGGGTATGAGCGGGATACCGTGGTGGACGACTGATATCGGCGGTTTTCACGGCGGAGAGACGGCGAATCCGGCCTTCAGGGAATTATTGGTGCGGTGGTTTCAGTGGGGTTGTTTCTGTCCCGTCATGAGACTGCATGGGAGTAGAGAGCCGATCCAGCCTAAGTTGGGTGAGGGTGGAGGTAGCGAGTGCCGTAGTGGTGCTGATAACGAGCCATGGAGTTTTGGCGAGGAGAACTATCCTATCCTCGTTAAGTATTTGCGGTTGAGGGAAAGGCTGAAGCCGTATATCGCTGAAATAATGGACGAGGCAAGTAGGAAGGGCACGCCAGTGATGAGGCCGATGTTCCTTGAGTTTCCGGATGACAAGGGGAGTTGGGAGGTGGAGGACCAGTATATGTTCGGGGGAAGGTACCTTGTCGCGCCTATTATGGAGCAGGGCATGAAGACGAGAAACGTTTACCTTCCAAGCGGAGCAAGCTGGGCTGCCCTGAGAGTCAACGAGGACAAGGACGAGCAGGGTGAGAGGTACGAAGGGGGCAAGACGATCGAGGTCGTCTTGACGATGGAGGATATGCCGATCTTCGTAAAAACGACGTGAAATAACCTTGGACTACCTACGCTAGGCGCAATATACGGAGATCGACGCGACGAAGCTACTCAGTCAAACACAACACCCATCCGTGATTTTACCTTCCCAGCCATCATGATGGATACCATGTCATTGACTTCTTCTAGAGACCGCACTTCGACTTCTGGCACGATGTTGTGTTTCGCCGTGAATTCGACGGCTGGTTTCATCCTCTGTGGAGTCCCAGTGGAATCGCTGGCTATTCTGTATAATCCAACTGCCAGCGCGAAGGTGCTTACCTCGATAGGTTTCCCAGCAATGCCGATGAACATCCATACACCGCCTGGTCTCAATAGTGCTGGTGCGGAGTTGTAGGCTGGGACGGCATTGCTGAAGACAGCAGCAGCGTGAACGCCCTTGTTCTTGGGTGTTAGTGCTTTGATTTTCTCTACGTAATCCTTGTCGGTCATCGAGTTGAAGGTGTGAGTTGCACCTTGCGCCTTGCAGTTTTCGAGTGTGGCGTCGTTGATGTCAATAGCGATGGATACGAGACCCATGGCCTTAGCATACTGAGCTGCCAGTTGACCCAGACCACCAGCACCAATGATGGCCAGTGTATCACCCGGTTCGAGGTTGCATGATTTGACTGCGTGATGAGCTGTGTGGGTAGTCAGCTAAAGTAAGATCGAAGATCAGCACGTCGTGGAACGTACCTGTGATACCCGCGCAGAAGATTGCAGAGCTCTTTTTCGGGTCGAGCTCCTTGGGCAGCAAACAGACGTTCTGCCAATCGACCGCAGCATACTCAGCGAAGAAACCGAACTCTCCGAAGCCCGCAATGGCGGCTTGGCCGTTCTCGCAGAGGGTGTTGTGAATCTCGCAGCCTTCGCACTCAAAGCAGCAATTGTTGATGTATAGGAAGCCAATCGGGTCGCCCTCTTTGAAGTCGATCTTGTCCTTCGGCACTGCAGAGCCGATGCTGTGAGCGTAGCCAGCGCCCTCGTGACCGAGCGTGAATGCCTCTTGGCGGCCCGGAACCTCAATGGCGATAATGTCGCTGTGGCATAGAGAGGCACTGGCCATCTTGACAAGGACCTGATTCGGTTTCGGCTCCGGCACGGCGATTTGGTTGACTACTACACGGGACTGTTTTGGGTCCCATTGGGCTGCCTTCATCGTTGAGGGGAGTGCGACAGAGCCCATGATGGCAACTGTGATGATAAACTCCGCCTCTCGATTATTTTCAGGGAGCTCGATGCTGTTAAAGACGCGTGACTTATCCTCTACACGGTTGACCTTGTCGTCGCACTCGTTTACGAGACTGAGTTCTTGTCAACTTGAGTTAAAAGTGTTTCAAATTGCCGTTTCATTCGAGATTGTATGAAGCAAAAGCCCTGCTCCTCCCTTGAGGAGGTTGCCATTTTGGGCTCAGCGTCTTGTTCGTTGCAAGTGCATTGGCATTACCTGGAAGCATATCGGTATTACAGGACATGCATACGCGACCAGGTCTGGCCGAGTCGGATAAAGATTGACTGAACGACGCGTCGCAGAGGAAGTGGGGTAAAGAAACCGGGGTTAGAGCTCTGGGTATCGTCGGGAAAAGTTGTTCCTGGGCGTCGTACATGCTGGTCAGGGTCGAGTAGTCACGTGCATGAGTCTTCCCCTGGGCATGGGATGCAATGTCGCCGACAGCAGTCCGTTCAACCATGGCAAAGACTAAGCTGAACAAACAAGTAGGATCATCTGAAGCATCACATCGGTGGCTAGTATGTTGCTGGGAAATGACTTTAGATGGTGGTTACTAGTATGTAACCATTTCAGTCTACGAAAGTCTTCGTGCTTCGTAATGACTCGACCTGTACAATGACTATCTGGCTGCCCTCTGCTCATACCTTGCCTCTCTCAAGGAAAGCAGTAGGTATATCGACATGCTTCGCTCGCAGATACTCGCAAACGTTCTTCGCAAGGCCGTCAAGCGTGGAAGTACTTGCCCAGCCTCCACCCCTGATATGGTCATGAAGTAGGAAGTGCACAGCTTTCAGCCCAGGTATCTCGAATCTGTCAACCTCCTTGCCGTTATACTCACGTCCAAGCAACTGTTTCATCTTCTCTACCGATAACAACGATCTGAGCCATTCCCACTCATCGTCATGTCTAACAAACAAGCCCACGTTCGCATCTGACGCCTTGTCACCCGATCGTCCAAGGGCGATCCAGCCGAGTGGGCCCCGAGTTGTCGGGCCGAAGGACGAGAGGTCCGCTGGTGAGGGGGTGTCGTATGTCCACTGCCTGGTGTCGTAGAACGTCCCATAATCTTTTAGATTGGCCGCTGGCGGCACGTCGATCGACTGTCCGTTCCAAAGAAGCTGCACGGTATGAGGTATTTCAGATTGAGGTAGTAATGCTGCCCAGTACTCAAAGTACTCCTTGCCGCTGGACTGCCGGAGGTCGTTCTCTATGCTTGCTCCAGGACACGACTGCAAAAAGTTCTCCATGCACCATCTCTGGAAACCTTCCATCGAATTTGCACCAATCAAGTCCTTGTTCCTGGCTTGCACGAAGATTCTGAAATCGGCGGTGGCTGCCTCCTGGTCTTCCGGGTCTTCTGGGCATCGTCCCACTAATTGGAACTCCAAGCGGGTGAAGCGGCTGGCATTTTTGCCCATGCTGTGCCTAACTTGTCGTTCTGTCCAGGTCGCCTTCTCCTTCAGGTCGAGGCCGCAAAAGTAGTAATGGAATTCAGCTTGATAACCACCCCGAGCTGAAATGCCGACCTTGGTCGTGGTGGGTGGCAGGTCCCCTTTGACTCCAGATACCCGCACCTGATCCTTGCCAATCTGTTCCATGGTAACCTCCTCAAGCAGTGCTACCACATCTGAACCATAGTAGCGTGGGCCTTGGATTTCGTACAAAATCTGCGAGGTCGCGGTGCCTATCGACATCTCTCCGCCAGTACCTGGCTCCTTCGAGAGGACAAAAGTTCCGTCGTTGTGGATTTCGGCTATTGGGAAGCCTACGTTTTCACAGCCATCGAACAAGCTCTTGAAGCCGCTGTAGTAGCCACCGCATACATAGCTAGAACACTCAATCAAATGACCTGCCATCAAGGAGCTCGCAACCTGGTCAAGGTCTTGGTTTCTGTCCCAACCGTGCCACCACATAGAAGCGCCAACAACCCCGGCGGCGTCAGACACTCGACCGCAAATGACAATATCTGCACCAGCTTCGAGTGCCTTTGCAATACCTGCACCACCAAGGTAACATTGAGCAGCAAGTGGTTCGAAATCCCAATCTTCGAGATTGCCGCCTCTGCATAGATTTTCGAATTTCTCGCCTTCTTTCAGCAGCCTGTTTACTACGTCCATGACCTCGTCACCCTGAATCCAAGCTACTTTGAGCTGTAGTCCCTGGTCTTGCACGGTCTTGGCAACGAGCTCTGCCAGCATCTTGGTGTCTGACGCACCAGCATTGACCGCGAGCTTGACTTTCCGCTCTTGCAAGTAAGGCAACGCCGGTGCCAAAGTGCCCATGAAAGACGGGTCGTAGAGACCAGCTCGCTCAGAATCTGTCTTTCCGGCTTTCACGAAATCAGTTTTGGCAGCGCCATGCCATTGCATGGTCATTTCACTCATCCAGTCGCCGATGATTACATCCACATCCATGTCGCGGGCGAAGGACATGATACTGCGCTGCCGGTCAGTGAAGCCACCGCTGGCGCCACCGATACGGATGGGCCTCTTCGGAGGGTATGAATAGTCTAGGGATCCCATCTTGATCGTGCCGTTGGACTGTGATGACGAAGTCCCGTTTACAGCTGTCTCGTGTTGAAGTTTTTGTCGTTTGCTTCTTGTAGACATCTCACATGCCAATCGCCTTCATTAATGGTTGTAACGAAAGCCCATCATTGATATGCAGCGAATGTAAGAGGGGGCACAAGTACGATGGTTGAGTATCTGCTAGTGCGCTGGCTGCAAGACGGAAGCGAGGCTCTGTCTACGGCAATTAACTGATCAGCTCATGCAGTGTGACCCTTTCCCATGGAGTCCGACAGGATGGAGAGCTTCCGCATACCATGCTTTGCAATATCCGGCCTCCACATACCAAATTCAACTTGACCTCGGGATGTCATCTCTAGATGAGACGATTGACTCGCGCATCTGTAGGAGTCTAGCCAATGTGGATGCTATTGTTTGAAGCTTGTCTAAGATACTAGCGCTTGGGGCTATCATTTAGCGCAATCAAGGGTCTGGAAGCTCCTGTCATTCTTACCGAGCTTCCGCGACAGTATTAACGCTGATCGTCCTTTCGACCACCTTCCTATTGTACACATCTGGTGACACGTGCCGCCCAACGCAGACACTCAGAGCCTCGCGGACGTTGGTTCGTTGACCCATGTTATAGCCTCCACGAGCTTGCCAAAGAAATCTGTTTGGTGACCCGCCAGGTGTTTCGACGGGAAAGTCCATGAATAGTGAGGAAAGCCAGGGTACGCATCGTATCTGACAGGAACCCCTGCCATTTCTAACGCAGCCTTCATCAGACGTGCGTCGTCTCGCAGGGTGTCTGTACCGCTCTCAGTAATGTATGTCTTTGGCAATTCGCTCAATCTGGGGTGCAGTAGGCACGACGTGTAATGACAACCCTGTGGCGCTCCATAGGCATTGACGAAGGCCTCCATAGCAGACTTCGTGTTAACTGTGTGATTAGCATGTTCGTCGTACGCAGTGTACTCCGGTTTCAGGTGAGCTGGCAGAGCATCTGGAAGGACAGTTACAGGAACCATCGCAACGACGCCCTTAACTCTGTCTCCTTGTCCCTGGTCAATGAATTTCAGAGCCGTACCAAATGCGAGGTTAGCCCCAGCACTGCCTCCAAGCAAGACGGCCTTGTCCTGGGAAAAGTGCTTCAGTGCCCACGTAGTTGCCGTGACGCAGTCCTGCAAGGGAATGGGATATTTGTGTTGCGGCGCCATGCGATATTCAACAGATACTATGCGCATCTTACATGCTTTGCTGATCAGACGGCAAATGGCATCTTCTTGATCAACACTTCCCATGGCCCATCCACCACCATGAAAATAGACTCCGAGTGGTTCTTGACCAGTAGGTCCAGGTGGTGTATACGACCTCACCCAGAAGCCATCAAGATCATGCTGTTCTGTGTTGACTGACGGATCTGGAGCTGGAAACTCGTATTTTGCAGCCATTTTGCCAAGAAGCGTGTCCCATCCTTTGAAAATATCTTCGAGACTGCCTGACAACGCTGGTGATTCGCCGAACTCATCCAGAAACTACACCTCATCAGTATGCCCATCGTCGAATGAAGGTTAATGACCTTGGTACCTTCAGCCATGGATCAGCGAAGACGCTTCGGTCGAACTTTGTGTCTGCCATTACTGACTATAAGAAGCGAAGCTGCTATGTGATTCCGACTAGATGCGTCCAGATGACTCTAACCCTGCGGTGCAAACTGAGACAACGATGAGCAAGACTCAAGGCATGCGCCACTGCCTGTTGTTCGTCCATTTGAATTATCAATATTGACTGTCTGGGACATGGGGACCGCGTCGGGTGGTAACAGGCTGTTGATGCCGAAAAGAACATGTCGCGCTAGGCTTGGGGCCCCAAGCTGCAGCTACTAATCCACGCGCTCGCTCGGCTCAAAAGCCAATCTGCAGGGCTTTGGCCAGAGCCGAGGCTCCTAAAGCTTCACCTAGCACACCACCTAAGTAACGGTTCAACGACATCTACAGCTACATGATTCCTTGCAGATTCCATACCTAAACTGAAGCCAAGACGAGCTCTTCGGGGCACGCCACCTCAATATCATCATGGCACTCAACACGGCAATGATGTCCACCAAACCCGAGATGGACCTCACAAAACCGCCGTTCAAAAGCTACCCAGCATGGGTACTTGAGAAACTCTCACCCCTGGCGGTGGAAAAGATCCAAGCGGTCCACGACTGGGTCGCAACTGAATGCGAACCCGCTGAAGCAATCATGAAAGCTCAACTAGCCAAGAACCGCTGGGAGACACCACAACTCATGAAACAACTCCGCCAGAAGGCGAAAGCTCGAGGCCTATTCAACCTCTTCCTCCCCAATTCGTTCAAAGAATCACCAGGTCTCACCAATCTGGAGTACAGCTGCTGCGCAGAGATCATGGGCCGCGTGTACTGGGCCGCACAAACCATGAACTGCCACGCCCCAGAGACAGGCAATATCGAGCTGCTGGCCAAGTACTGCAACGACAAGCAGAAACAGCAATGGCTCGAACCTCTAATGAACGGTGACTTCTCCTCCGCTTACTCGATGACAGAACCGGACGTGGCAAGTTCCGATGCCACGCAGATCTCTCTCGACATCAGCAAGTCGTCGGATGGGAAGCACTACATTATTAATGGTCGCAAGCTTTACGGCAACGCTATATGGAACCCTGATATGAAGCTTTACATCCTCATGGGCTGCTCAGATCCCACGAACCCAAATGCACACAGACGGCACAGCACATTACTCGTTCCGGCTGACACGCCAGGACTTACCATGACACGTAATCTGACGATCATGGGATATGATCACGCGCCAGAAGGTCATGGTGAGTATTTCTACGACAACGTGAAGATACCCGTTGAGAACGTGATCCTCGGCGAAGGGCGAGCATTCGAGATTGCACAAGGTAGACTGGGTCCGGGTCGAATCCACCACTGCATGCGTCTGATCGGGCAGGCCGAGCGAGCATACGAGTATGCACTCATAAGGTGCACTGACCCACGCAAGAAGCCACGAGGGAGGCTCATCGGCTCATTCGACAGCCAAATCGAGCGACTTGCATCGATGAGGCTCGAGATCGATGCTATGCGGCTTGTTGTGCTGAACGCTGCTGCGACCATGGACATCCACGGTAACAAGTCCGGGAAGTACGTGATTGCGCAGAGCAAGATCCTGGTGCCTGATACCGCGGCAAAGATCATCGACGAGTGCATGCAGATCTATGGTGGGCAAGGACTAACGCAGCATACACCTTTGCCGGAGATGTGGACTTATGCCAGGTTTGTGCGAGTTGCCGATGGGCCGGATGCAGCGCATAGACACCAGGTAGGAAGGGGCGAACTGAGAGGTGCTGACGCTGTGCGGCAGAGACATAAGAGGTACAGGGAGATTGCAAGAAGATTGGAGAAGGAACTGGGTATGGAAGAAGAAATGAGGAATGAGGTGAATTGGGAATATTTGGACGAAGAGGTGAAAAGGGCCGGAGCGAAGCTGTAGGGAATATATGTAAATGTGGGTAGACGCGCATAGCACATTGGCATTTAGGCGTCAATCTCGGGCAGTCTGCATCGGATTAGACCATTTTCTCAGTCGACTCTCCTCGCTTCATCAATACCCTTGCGTTCAGAACGTACGACCTAAGTTATTTCATGTCACCCGAGTATGGAGTATTAATAGCTGAAGCCACTACTTGAATGTGCAAGATCGAAGATATTGATTGCTGGTGTGTAATGCTATATACATAACGCCAAGCGCCAACTCCCGTGAATCCTGTCAGACTTCTCTTTTGCCTAGCACAAAACCAAGAAAGATTGGCCAAGTATTCTAGTCTACTGTCCATTCATGGTCGCTGGCCCTCACATACCGACTCAGGCCGTCGACATCCTGTGTCACTGTAGCCTTGACGTCTCCGTTACCCAAAAACGCAAAGCGATTCTTGTACCGGTAGTCGTAGTCATAGTCCTCCCATCTCGGGTCCTTGATGGACTTCAAAAAGTGTATGGTGCTGCCTGGCCACAAGTATATCCTATTCTTGATCTTTCCGTCCTTGAACCACGAACGGCATTCTTCTTGCCAGACAGTGTTCTTATGGAACTCGTCAAAATGTGCATACATGTCATCCAGTGCAGCCTGCTGCACGGCCATGGCCTTGATTTGCTCGTGCTGCATCTTGCGCATGCACTTGACGCTGTATTCGATGGTGTTCTCAATCGACGGGAGAAGTGTACCATTCGACCATGTGGCACCTGGTCCAACAATCGTGTAGTAGTTGGGGAATCTATTGAACTGTCAGTCTCTGAATCATGGCTGCTCACATTGGAAGTTTTAGCTCACCTTGGTGCAGAAACGCCCATATACAGATTGACACTCTCACCCCAGTCGTCCTGAACTGACTTGCCTTCTCCATTGATGACCTTGAAGGCAGGCTTGAATGCGACATGGAAACCGGTTGCACAGACGAGGATATCGAATTTGTGCTCGACGCCGTCTTCGGTCAGGATACCTTCTTTAGTCACTTTCTTGATGCCACTGAAGACGTTCTCAACATTAGGCTGGACGAGAGCTTCTAGGTAGCCGTCACCAGGTGATATACGTCGGCAGCCCGGCGCCCATTTCGGGATGATTCGCTTCTTCAGTTCCTCGTGACCGTCACCCATTCTACGGTTCATTTCATCTGTAATGACCTGTCGGAATTGGTTTGACAGATCTGATCCTTGCCTATACATGCCGAACAGGCCGTTAATCTCTGCTTCAATACGCTTGCGGAAAGAAAGATGGTATTCTGGGTCTTCCTTGAATTTTCTCTTGTCCGCTTCCGTAAATTCATATTGTCGGTGGCCGGGATCGACATCTTGTCCTTTGGTAAGATCGCTCGCAAGGGCGCCGGCACCGAAAGGGGGGCTGATCCAAGTAGAACTTCTCATGTAGTTCTGTACGTTTTTACACATGCGCTGCAACTGAGGAACGATTTGCACAGCAGTTGAGCCGTTGCCGATGACTGCAGCAGTCTTGCCTGAGAGATCGACATCGTGATTCCATGCTGCTGAGTGCATGAGTGGTCCTTGAAAGTCGTGGATGCCCTCGATGTCGGGCCACTTCCAGTTGTTCAGGATACCTGTCCCATTGACCACACAATGGGCCCAGTCGTGCCACTCTTCGTTTGTCTTCATGTTCTTTAAGGTAATGTGCCAGATACCTGCGTCCTTGTTCCATCTGCATTCCATCACCTTCGTGTTGAGTTTCATGTATTTCTTGGAGCCAAACCTTTCAGCGAAGTCCTCAAAGTACTTCTGAATCTCGCCTCCATAAGCATAAAAATATGACCAATTTGGATTTGGGTCGAAGGTGAAAGTGTACAGATGCGAAGGAATGTCGCAAGCCACTCCTGGGTATGTGTTCTCGTACCAGGTGCCACCGAACTGCTCGTTCTTGTCAAAGAGCGTAAGCTCCCATGAGCCGGACACCATCATCTTCTCCATCTTGTAAGCCAGGCACAGGCCCGAAGCGCCAGCACCAACACATGCTACTCTCAACTTTCGAGGTTTCGAGTGATATTGCTGTAGCACCTTGTACGGTCCTTCTGGCGTTGCTTCTGGATATGCAAATCCCTGGCCAATGCCACCCATGCCAGCGACGACTGAAGGCATCTGTGTCTGTGAGGGCTCGGGTGGTCCAGCGTCACCCATCTTGTCTGTGTGATCGTCGCAAAGCGTGTAATGAATACGAATTAAGACCGATAGAAACAAATCAATGCGGGAATCTGATCGTTGGCAATTGTGTCTTGAAGAAATATGAGATTGTCCGTATCCGGCATCAGCAGCACCTAGCGAGCAGGACTCTAAACAATTTCCTTTTCACAGTATAGCTAAGTATCACCTCCCGCGGTCCTGGCCTGGGCCGCGTGCTAATAGCCGCATACGAGCTCTGACCTGCATATTCGAAGCTCTTCCCAACGCCAAAATATATCCCTGGTCCCATGCTGGTGGGGTGATCGAATCTTGTATCAGGAGGACCTTTCGCGGGCGCTCGGGGAACGTCTGCAGAAGGCATCGGGAAAGCATTGCCAGCTTGACCCCGCAAACACCGCTGGGGTCGAGAACTGCAGTGGTGGCACATGATTGTGGGGTGAACTTGACGCTCGGCGCAAGATGCATGGAATCACAACGAAGGGAAGGCGCCGATGTGATGGCCGAGGCCCATGAGCTTCCTGTCGATCGTCCGTCATTGGCAGTGGAAGGCAGAAGCAAGACAGCACGTGACTGTGGACGCCAAATCGTTATTGGAGGTAGTACACGAACGAGATACACACGTCACGGGATCACGTGATTGTATCAAGAACAGCATTCTTCAAGTTCATGTTGATAGGTTCATGCTTCAAAGCCGGGCACGTTGATGCCCTAACGCTATGGCATCCTGCTTTGACCACTGCCTGATGACTTTCCTTTCCAGCTTTCCTGAAGCAAGTCGAGGTACCTCGTCGACGAATTTCACGCCGCCAACGAGAAGTTTATGCTTCGCGACGCGACCACGCATATACTTCTGGATGTCCTCCTCAGAAACTGCTCCTTTCTTCTGGGCTTTGAGCTGCACGTATGCTCTTGGCCACTCCTGCTCGTCCAGCGTAATTCCTACCACTCCAGCATCTTCGATGTCAGAATTATCCAATAGGACCGCTTCGAGCTCTGCTGGTGCCACTTGAAGCGCGTTGACCTTGATCAACTCTTTCTTGCGGTCTACTATCCAAAACATGTCCCCTCTTACAATTGCTACGTCCCCCGTCTTTAGCCAGCCATCAGAGTCCAAGCTTTCTCGGGTGGCCTCTTCTTTCCGCCAGTACCCCAGGCATATTTGTGGGCCCCGAACATGCATCTCGCCTGGCTCACCGGGTGGCACAACCTGCCCATCGTCGCCGATTAATTTGCATTCAGTGTTAGGGTTTAGCAACCCTACGCTCCCCGAGTCGTCGTATCGCCCGCCAGGTACGTGCATCGCACTTGTAGTGCTCTCTGTCATCCCCCAGCCTTGGACGACATTCAGCTTGAAGCGCCGTTGTATGCTGTTCTGCAGTTCCTTGGATAGAGGTGCGGCTCCACAGAGGATGTTCCGTACGCTGCTCAGGTCGTAATTTGAAGCCTCGGGCCGCTTATCGAGCATGATCAAGATGGGTGGCGCAACTTGAAGATGAGTAATACGTCGAGTCTGAATTATGGACAGGAACTTCTCAAAGACGAATTTCTGCATGATGTACATGGGGTTTCCCAGCTTCTGTGCCATTATGTTGGCATACATCTGGCCTGCGTCATTGTTAGCATTGCTTACATTCACACGAAGACACTTGCCGTAGGCATGGTACAGAGGTAGAAAGCCGATCCACCTCTCCTCTGGCCTGCTTTGAGGCGAGTAAGACGTCTCTTGGTCTCTGATGTAAATTGTCTGCTCGCAATTGGCGACCAAGTTGAAGTGGCTGACACAAACTCCTTTAGGTAGCCCTGTCGTCCCCGAGGAATAATTGATGGTTGCGATGGTTTGGCCCGCGGTCGAAGTCATATCGTCCCAGTGCCAATTCTCACCCTCAGATTCTGACCCGATCATCTTTCGCCAATCTACTACACCGTCGAGAGGAGCACAGGGCTCATCCGAAAATTGGAAGATTCTGTTCTTGGCTAGTCCAACTCGCTGTGCCGCTTCAACTGCAGTCTCAACAAGGCTCGGATGCGCAAGGAGCACCGTTGTCTCGGTGTTCTTGATCTGGTATTCCATTTCAGTGAGGGTGTACACTGGATTTGCGCCGCTGAAGATGCGGCCAGAGCCGACGATGCCTTGGTAGGCTGCCGGCACGAAAATGTGGTTCGGTGTATATATCATGACTACCTCACCCTTTTTGACGCCGAGGCGGTCGAGCCCAAACCCCAGGCGCCTGACCCATGAGAGCATCTGCCTGGGTGAAAGAGCTTTCCGCTCGTCCTCCGCATCTATCCATATCTGCTTGTCTGATACAATTTGGCCCTCGGGGTAGAGATAAGTCAGGACGTTGCAGTGCGGAATATCTATTTGGTAAGGTGACTTGTGTGACATCTTGAAAACCAAAGGTAAAGAACTCACTTTTGTCTTCTGAGGCGTCCGTGAGCTTGAGGCTGTACTTTTTTAAGAAGCTCTTGAACATTCGGCACGGGCTTGATAGACCCTGGCGGTTGAGCTCTCGGGCACTGTTTAGGCTATCTGCGGGCCCATTTAGCGGCGGCCCTTGCAGCTTGGGGCAATCACGCTCGGGACCTCGGCTCAAGCGGAGCTAAAAGAGACAAGCTGATACAGCAGAAAACAAAGACGCAACATAGTTTTCGCGACAACGCGCTCATTTGCAGAATCAAGGTCTCAGCCTTCAGCTTGTTATCATGACAGAATTCAGCACAGACATCGACAAATTCTTTAGGTTAGATGGAAAAGTAGCCTTGGTCACAGGAGGTGAGACCTTAAGAGCACTTCCCCCGAAACCCGTGCTAATCCCACCTTGCAGGATCTAGGGGTCTTGGTCTTCATACTGCTACAGCTTTTCTGAAAGCAGGCGCAAAAGTCGTGATTATCACAGCCCGAAAAGCCGAAGGCGAACAAGGCATCGATCAAGCAGTGGAGCGGCTAAATAAGCTTCCTGGAATTACTGGTCGAGCTGTTGGAATTGCTGCGAATGTTGCTCAGACGGAAGACATCCAGAGGCTGGTTGAAGAAGTGAAGAAAATCGAGCCAAAGCTGCATATTCTGGTCGCCAATGCTGGCGCAACGTGGGGAGGGCCATTTGAGCCAACGCCGGATTGGTCAAGCCAGAAGATCCTGGATTTGAATGTGCGAGGAGTTTTTAACCTGGCGAGATTGTGAGGCTTCCTATGAGAGTCTGAATAATGGACGGAACTGACGACTGATAGATTTGCGCCAATGCTAGAAGCAGCTGGCACAGCAGATGACCCATCCCGGATCATCGTGGTCAGCTCGATAGCTGGAACCCATATCACTCATACTGGTAACAATGGCACAATTATGTACTCGGTCTCGAAGGCGGCAGCGCATCACCTTACAAGGAATCTCGCAATCGAACTCGGGCCGAGGAACATAACGACAAATACAGTTGCGCCTGGCTTCTTCCCTTCGAAACTTGCGAATGGTTTGATTGAGATCTTAGGAGGAGAAGAAGCGCTTAAGAAGGCCAATCCGCGGAAGCGGCTTGGTATACCCGACGACATTGCAGCAGTGATGTTGTTTCTCACCGGTCCCGCGGCAAGCTACATGTATGTCCAATCGTTTCCTTCTCTCTAACTGCTTGCTGACTTTTCACAGAAATGGCGTCGACATTCCGGTAGACGGTGGCAATCGCTTGGTGGAGGGGTCGTTAGCAAAGCTATGAGCCTTTCTTTATCGCGGACTGTATGTCTCGTGGCGTGGAATGAGGATGATACTCGCTAAGACGAGCTTGGCCTGCTGCAGGGTTAAGTCGTAACATTCAATACTTCGTGGCGAATAGTGATGGACACCCGTCCTGTACTAAAGGTTATGCATAGCTTTAAGGAGTAAAAGTAACGGGTACATTAGCCAGGAGAAGCAAGCTCTACTTGTCGCATGGAATCTTTATGACGTTTTAACCTGCTTACTACCTATCGTGAAGCCACTTGAAACTGGACGAGCATCTGTACCCGGACTAGTGTCTCTCGCTTGTCGAGGTAAGCTTATAAGTAAGAGCAGCAGTGACGGCCATCGTGTTGCCACAAGGTACTGAATAATGTTACGACCTCACGCTGTAGATTTCGCGGTAGCCGGTGGTCCCGAGTTGGTGTTCGGATTGGAGCATGTCCTGCAAACTTTAAGGGGTAGCGCTAACATGTGCGCCCAGTGTGGGGTTAGCGAGCCCATGGTCGGGGATCATCGGGTCGTCGCACGAGTCATGTATCGTACGTTATCACGCTTACTTCCAGATCTGCTCTTGAAAGTTCTGCAGGGACAACCTCTTCCAGGATACCCCGCAGTTCTTCATTACTGCTCCGAGCCTGGAGTTGCGCAAGGTTTCGCAAGGTCCACAGCGAGCAACAGTCGGACATAGGATGCACTTATGCGCAGAGGAGGCATGGCTCGACATCTGGTGGCCGTCTCGGGCATCAGCATTGCCGGCAAGGACAGCTATTGGTCAGAAGAAGGACGGACGTACAGCCAAGCTACAAATACATACATACCATGAGTTACAGTCAAGCAATGATAGATAACGCCCATCGGATGTTTGGCTAAGCACCTCACCGGCGCCAACCTTCTGTAAGTAGTCGATCTCACAGCTGTGACAGTCATTGCATTGCAGCAAAAGGGGCCCAGCTCGGTAATTGAGCTCGTCCGCCCATCATGGACTCAACACCTCTTGCAGCACCAAGATCGGTAAAAGAGTCAGTGTTATACCTGTCCACAGCCCTTGCCATTTTCTCCGTAATCTGGGTCATTGGCCTCAGCATCTACCGCCTCTACTTCCACCCTCTAGCGAAGTTCCCTGGCCCCAAACTGAATGCAATCTCTCCGCTCCCTGGCATCTTGAGCCTATTGCGAGGCCGATTACCTCTCGAAAACAAAAAGCTTCACGACTACTACAACAGCCCCGTGATCCGTGTCTCTCCCTTCGAGCTCTCCTTCAACAGCGCCCAAGCATGGGAAGACATCTACGGCTTCAAGAAGCCCCCTCACAAAAACTTCCACAAGGACCCCATCCACGTTGGCAGCGTTGATCCCTTGCCCGGAGCCAGCACGCTCACCATGTCCGACGATGACAACCACGCACGGCAGAGACGCGCACTATCTCATTCTTTCAGCACATTGGCCCTGGTCGAGCAGGAAGACATCATCAACGGGTACGTTACTACGCTTATGCAGAACCTCGACCGGATGTGCACGGACAACGAAGACTTCAACCTGGTGAATTGGTTGAACTTCACAACGTTCGACATTATTGGTGACTTGGCCTTCGGCGAGCCATTCGGTTGTCTAGCCAAGGGTGCATTCCATGAATGGGTCGCACTGATCTACGAGACTGTCAAGGTCGGTGCTTTCGAGCAAGCCACTCGCCGATTTGCTACTGTTGGGAGCTGGTCGCAGAATATGCTTCTCAACCTGATCCCTGCTCACGTCAGACAGAGACGACGGGATCATCTGAAAAATTCTCAGCAAAAGGTCTTGCGACGGTTGCATGAGAAGAGGGAGACCGAGCATAGAGACTTCATCTACTACATTTTGAGGCAGAAGGAGAAGAAAGGATACAATCTTGAGGAGAATGAGATTATCCTCAACGGTGCACTGTTCATTGTGGCGGGCTCTGAGACCACGGCAAACCTGCTGAGCGGGCTGTTTGCCAGATTGATTTGGAACAGAGAGAAGTACGACAAGCTCTGCGCTGAGATTAGGAGCACATTTAAGGAGGAGAAGGACATCACCTACGACGCTACCAGTAAGCTGGTATACTTGAATGCCTGTATCGAGGAGGGGTTGCGAATTCACCCGCCTGTGCCGACAGGCCTGCTGCGGACCGTGCCAAAGGGCGGTGATTTTGTGGACGGCAACTGGGTGCCAGAAGGCACGTCCGTGGCTGTAAGCTCGTGGGCAGCAGGCCACAATCCGAGAAACTTCGTCGAGTGTGATCGGTTCATCCCGGAAAGATGGCTAGAGCCGGGACAGGAAGGCTATGATGCGAGGTTTCAGGCAGATCTGAAGCTGGCAGCGCGGGCCTTCAGTCTAGGTCCACGTGGTTGTATAGGAAAGAACCTGAGTTATTTGGAGATGAGGTTAATCCTTACGAGGATGTTGTGGAACTTTGACATCCAGAGCGTCGATGGGGCCTGGCAGTGGAACCCTGAGGGTGAGATGAAAAACATGAAGGCGTTCATGACCTGGCAAAAGCCAGATCTGAATTGCAAGGTCAGAAGAGTGGTCAGATAGGGTCTTTGCTTTGGTGGCGTTGTTACGAGGCAGTGCCAGTCGATTGGGTAGAGATTACGGTTAAGTTTGGCTCCTGCCTCCCGGCTCTGCAGGGAAAGTGACAAGAAGTCTGAATCATGGGAATGAAGCAGCGGCCTGGTGCGAGATTACGATGAATGTCATTGCTTTCCACAGTTATCTGCCTTTGCAAGGTATCTTTTATGCTTGCCAGGTGTGCTGACACCCCATCAAATTGATGCGCTGACGACTCACCTCGTCCGTGGCCTGCTTGCTGGTCGGGATCTGGCTCATCTTCAGCCTCGGCATCCTCCATATCCTCTTCCTGATATTCCTGTTGTGGGTTTGTTCACGGTCTTCTCTCGGGACAACCAGTCCGCACGCTGCCCGCTACGCGTAGTCTATCCTGGGAGTTCTTATAACGTCAAAAACTCGACTCTGTGCTACTTTCACAATACGCGTTTGGCCTTTCGCCTTCACTTCAGCCAAGAACTCAATGTACTGCGCGTCATACCGATGTGTATCAACAAACACAACACTGGCACCTTCTGTCCAAAGCTGTAGTGCCTGCAGCCGCTTTCTCTGGTCTTCACACCAGTAGCATCTTTGATGATCTTGGGGTTTTTGGATTTTGTGATACTGATATCTCAACATTGCCTGGCTATTCAAGTATCCTTTTCGAACCCGGGGGCGCACGGAGGACTATGGGAGGGGGGAGATTGGCCGGCATAGCAAGTTGCCCTTGCGGACATATTGGTGACTGTGTTCCGTAGCGGTCGTCAGGTTACCAAGCGACTGCGTCACGAGCACGCCTTGTAGTATCGGCTGCTGGACCGCTTGGGGGTGCTGGTGGCCTTGCCTTATGTATAAAGCTGTATGCTCTTGGATAGGCACTTGAAAAGACGTGATGATCATTCTGCTGGGCAATCAAGGGACGAGGAGTAGCAGGTGGTGGAAGACCTGGCTCGTTGCGAGCTGTGTCCGAAGATGCTGTCTGTTGCCCAGGCGCAGTTCGACTCGGAGCAACTCTGTTCGAAGGCACAACTTGCTGAAACGACGCATCTCGATCTAGTACGGATGGCTGCCTTGTTGTATCTGATGATTGTGATGTGCTGATGACAAGCAGATCTGGTGGAAGAACGTTTGCAGGACTGCCACAATCATGCTCGGCTAACTTTATCCCGCGCCTACAAAGCCTGGAGTCTAGGCTTCGTTGGCCTCACCTCAGAACCGCCTGTGGGGTTGTAATTGGGGCATCGAAGCCTCCAGCTTACTGTGCTTGATTCTCATGACCGAGCCAATGCAACAGCAAGGAGGATATTAGCTTCAAGACGCTCAGCATGACCATCAAGATGTCTCATACAATTGAGGTTGGTACATGCTCCTTCAATAATATCAAAATAGCTTCTTCCCCAATCTGGACTGTGAGGACAATCGGTGAACTACCACCACAACCATGAGCTCTAGCAACCATGCTCTCGTCTATGGTGCATCAGGCATCACCGGATGGGCCATTGTGAACCAGATCCTGAACAACTTTCCTTCGGCTGATGCCTTTAGTAAAGTCACAGCCCTGACCAACAGGCCTCTACCACTGGAGGTAGCTCAATGGCCACACTCGGACAAGCTACAGGTCGTCTCAGGCCTGAACTTGCTGGAAGGCGACCAGAATGCTCTTGAGAAGACGATGAAGGAAAGAGTGAAAGACCTTAACAATGTCACTCATGTCTACTTCTTTGCATATATCATGGACGCAGACCCAGCAAAGGAGATTTCAACCAACATCGACCTGCTCAAGCGCGCAGTTGAAGCGGTCGAGCACTCCAGCACCAAGCTCAAATTCGTGGTCCTGCCAACTGGCACGAAGGCATACGGCGTGCACCTGATAGATGAGTTCCCTTTCAAGAAGGATCTGCCAATGAAGGAGAGCCTGCCTCGGATACCAGAGCCACATGCCTCTCAGATGTTTTACTACAACCAACTGGATCTCCTGAAGCAGATGTCGGAGGGCAAGTCCTGGTCATACATCGATGTCATCCCAGACGTGATCATTGGTTTCGTACCAAACAACAACATCTACTGCCTACCTCAAGCTCTCGGTCTGTATCTCTCCTTGTATAGACATATACACGGTGAAGGTGCCAAGGTCGTTTTCCCAGGCACGATGGAGTCTTGGAAGATCCTCTCAAATGACTCTGCTCAAGATGTCATCGCGAGGTTCTGCATCACGGCGACTTTGGCTGAAGACAAGAAATCCAGTGTAGCCGGTCAGTCTTACAACGTGGCTGACTCAAATACACCTTCCTCCTGGTCGAAGAAGTGGCCAAAGATCTGCTCATACTTCAATCTCATCGGAGTGGAGCCATCAGAAGCAAACGGTGGATCAGGGCCTGACCCTTCAGGTTTTGTGTCAGACAATAGGGAGAAGTGGTTGGAGCTGGAGAAGAAGCATGGTCTGCAGACGGGAAGAGTGGGCAATGAAAGGAGCTTCGGTGGCTTCCCCTACTTCATCATGACGATGTTCAATTTTGACAGGCAGATAGATCTAGTGAAGATGCATAGCGTGTACAAGGAGGAGATCAGCACCGAGGATGCATGGTATACGGCTTTCGACAGGTTCAGGAAGGCCAAGATCATTCCGTAGATGCGATTGTATACTCCGGAAACGAGTCAAGAGACAGAGACATCTATTTGCATTCTTTCCCACTCTATACCCTTGCGCCTTACTCACTAGCGCTACTGAACCGTGAAGCCACCGTCAGCTACCAAAGCAGCACCACACATGAAGCTTCCCAGTGGGCTAGCCAGCATAACTACATGGTCACCCATCTCTTCCATGGTAGCCATCCTTCCCATGGGTGTTTTCTCGAGTTCTTTCTGCATCATCTCGCCCTTCATGTGCTCTTGCATGAGTGGAGTAAGAACGTACCCAGGACATAATGCATTGATTTTGATTCCTCTTGGAGCATAAGCAACGGCATCGGCCTTTGTCAGACCTACCACACCGTGTTTGGCAGCCGTGTAAGACACAACAGGAGTGTTCAAGTTCGTGGCGACAATGCCATACATGGAAGCAATATTTACGATGGTGCCTCGGGGATGTCTAGGTGAACTGGGTACGAGAGGTTCCTGCTTGAGCATTTGCCTGATCTCCTCCCTGCTCGTTAGCCACACGCCGTTGAGGTCGATATCGAGAGTCTTCTTCCACTCTTCGTATGGATGATCTGCTGACGGCACAGCCGGTCCTCCAACGCCTGCGTTGTTGACAGCGACATCAATGCGGCCGAACTCCTTCACTATGGTTGATACTGTTTCTGCTACAGCTTGCTCATTTGTGACGTCGAGCTTCAGCGGTAGGACATGGATGTGGCCACCCAGGTCGGACTTGAGTGTTGAAGCTGTCTTCTCGGCTGCCGCGAGGTTGATGTCTGTTATGGCAAGCTTGGTGATTCCATGGCGTGCCAGAGAGTATGCCGTTGCTTTGCCTATGCCTGAGGCTGCGCCTGTGATAAAGGCGACGCCTTTGAGAAGAGAGCTGGATGTCATGATGCAACAATGGTTCAAGCTATTGCCTACCAATTCACCGTACTATGGGTTTGCGCATATGAACATTCTTCCTGTCATTCTCGTCGCAGCCGCTACGGCGTGGTTGGTACTGCCGACTCGGTTGCTGTCTGTGAAGCCGAGCCGCCATGGAGGAGCACAAGCCAAAGGATCAGCTTTTCCGGGGCTGGACAGTTTCTTAACTCTACGTGGCTTGCGGAGCTGAAGCCCCTGAAACTGTTTCCCCTTCACGCTTCGACACAATAATCGCCTATTTCGGCAGGTGTAAACAGCGACATCAGTTTTAGCAGCTCTCACCACCTCATCGGAGTGCGGTCCACACGTGATTGTGTCGCAGTGAAGGGGAACAGAAGCAAATGTGATAATCTTCCATAACTGCGAGCTCGCTACAGCTAGACTACTGATATGTCATGTTGACCATGATGGTCTTGAGCTCGGTAAAAGCGGTCAAAGCATGTCGACCACATTCTCTGCCCAGGCCACTCTGCTTGCTGCCACCGAACGGCGCATTCAAGAACATCATGCTCACACAATTGACACCAACCATACCCGAATCAAAATCACTTGCAACTCTTAGAGCTTTGTTGATGTCTTGAGTGAACACACCTGCCATTAGACCATATTCGGTGGCATTGGCCTTCTTCATCACTTCCTCCTCCGTCTTGAAGCTGTTCAGGATGGAGACAGGACCGAAGATCTCCTGCTGATAAATTTCTGCGTCGTTGTTGACATTTTGAAAGACAGTCGGCTCGATGAAGAAACCGCTGTCTCCAACGCGCTTGCCTCCGGTCAAGATTGTGCCCTGCGACTGGCCTCGTTCAATGAAGCCCGATACTCGCTTGAACTGTGCCTCATCTACCAAAGGACCCATGATTGTATCCTGTTGGTCTGGATCTCCGATTGTCTTTGCGCGCTCTTCAAGTTTGGCTTTGTACATCTCGGCGAACTTGTCAAAAATACCCTCCTGCACGTACACTCGAGTCGCAGCAAAGCAGACCTGGCCGGTATTTGCTGCAAGGGCATTGACGCACCAAGTCACCGCATTGTCCAGATTGCAATCATCAAACACAACTGCAGGTGACTTGCCACCGAGCTCCAGAGTCACACGCTTCAAGTTCGACTCCGCCGCCATCTTTTGGATCTTCTTGCCTGTTGGAATCGAGCCGGTGAAGCTTACTTTGCGCACGCGCATGTGCGACGCCAGCAGAGCACCGGTCGACCCGTCACCAGATAAGACCTGAAAAACACCTGGAGGGAACCCTGCTTCTTTGATGAGTGGGCCGAGTGCGAGAGCCGCGAAAGGTGTCTTTTCCGAAGGCTTCAAGATGAAACAATTTCCTGTGGCAAGTGCAGGTGCTGCTTTCAGGCCGACTGTGCCCAGGGGTCCGTTCCAAGGGACGATGCCGGCGGTGACACCCAAGGGCTGTCCGCAAGTCAGCAATCGGCAGGCAACATGTTTGTAGCCTTACCTCGTTACGTGTTATTTGCATGAAACCATTCTCTTGAGGATATGCTTCTCCCGCAAACTTGTCGATCCAACCAGCATTGTATTTGAAGGCCTGGTTCCAAGTCAATATTTGGAGCAGCATGTTAGCTGTAGTCTTACCTCTGCTGCCATGCTGGCCTCAAATTTACCGAATGAACTGTATGGCGCTCCCAGGGTCACTCTGGTGAGCTCTGCGAGAGGCTCAACATGCTTCTCGATTAAGGCCGCGAATTTCATCAAAACGTCCCTTCTCTCAGCAGCTGGGACCTTTCTCCATGCTGGAAAGGCGGCCTCTGCTGCAGCGACCGCTTCATCCACATCTCGCTCTCCTGCACAAGGTACTTGGTCTGACACTAGCCTTTCGTCTTTCGGGTTGTACACGGAGAATTTCTTGTCACCCTTGGAGTCGACATACTCGTTATTGATGAAGAGCTTGAGAGGCAGCTTCTTCGCGGAGAACTCGAAATCAGCCATCGTGACGCAGTGTTCGGGAATCGGGACGATTGTTCAGTGGGCAAGGGTACAAACACTCCTTGCAACGAGGCGACAGTCTCTCCTCATGACTTTTTGCAAATATCACATCCTGTCCTACGTCAAGGCCACTCCGGCCCGTGGGCATTACACGCATGACATTTCGCTGCCGCCGCGCGTTTGGTGCAGGATCCCCTCCTGGCAAAGCATACTACTATTCTGGATCAATGCAGGTGTGCTCCTGTGGATGCGTTTCGAGACAACGAAAACGGTCTCGAAGGGGGCTAGCGCTCTGGGTATCGTTTTCCAAGCTCCCAGCATGGACCCTCGCTGAAGATCTGAAGTCGAGTCAGCGAAAGGCGGCATCCACATGGCGTCCGCTAGCACGTCCAAAGGTGCTTCTGGGACACCAACGCTCATGCAACCATACGATTAAAATCGGTCGCTCAATTGGTTGAACAGGCGAGTACCAGTAGTAAGGTTCTGGGGCCCCGCAGCATCCAGACCACTTATGTTCGTAGCTCCATAGCCGATTTCGAGGCGTTCAAATCAGGATTTGGTTCGAACTCCGTGTGAGGGAATACTTCTGCCACAACCTGCTTCTGCAACCCCAATCTGCAGAGAATCACAGTCACGCATGAATTGTTGAGGTGGGTGGAAGTACACATCCCAGAGGCAATCTCGGACTTGGTTTCCGCAACCAATCACATCTCGCTTGGCAGTCGCATCGCGATGGCTCAGGAGCAAGAGCCTCAGCTTCAAGAGAACATGCTCAACAGCAAAGACAAGCAACCGAAGCCTCGCCATAGGGCATCTGTTGCTTGCTGCGCTTGCCGTGAAAGACGGACGCGATGTGTAATCTCTCCGGGCGCGAGCCAGTGCACGGCTTGCGAGGCAGCCGGACAGCAATGTCTAATCAAGAACGATGATGAACGAAGGAAGCCGAATTCGAAAGCATATGTCAATGGTCTGCGCGATAGGATCGCTCAGTTGGAGTCTATGCTCGAGGAAAAGGAGCAGAGAAACTTACAACAGCAGAGTCCCGTCTCACAACAGGCTGCCTCTGGTCCTCAAGATGTGGCGAATCGACAAGAACAACTACGCTCGATTAATACCGACTCGTTCGACTTTGCTATACCTCTATTGCCTCATATGGAATTCCCGGACATAACACAGCAGGACATTGACCTAGATGCGCACAGTCCAGCAAACAGTGTTCAATCAAGTTCAAGCAGTACTCGATCTACCATGGTACACCGGCTGCTGTCGACAAAAGGTCACCTAAGCTTCGATCAGCTGAGTGGTCGCTTGAGGTATTATGGGCCAACAACGAACTGCCATATTCACTCTGAACTCGCCGCTGAGAATGAAGAGCACAATAGGCAAGCCGTGGAACAACGAAGGCGGACTCAACGTGTGCTTTCCACTCTTCCCCAGGATACGCAAGAATACCTCATGCAGATGTTCTGGCAATACTACAATTCAGTGATACATGTCATCCATCGCGATGCGTTCGAAGAGGGGCTCAGTGCCGGTCAAGGGCAGTTCTACTCGCCTTTTCTTCACATTTGCATCCTGGGCATTGGCTATAGGCATGCGGACAAGAGCCGTCCAGATATCATGAAAATCTCCCTGCCAGGCAAGGAGAGTACGCTACACCGAGAAGCGAAATACATGCTGGACTACGAGCTCGAGAGGCCAGGAGGGATCACGTCCATTCAGGCACTGCTTCTGCTCGGGGATCTTGAATGCGGCGTTGGCAGAGACAATCTCGGATGGTTGATCTCTGGTATGGCCAACAGACTGTGTTTTGATGTTGGCCTCCATCTCGACACTAGTGCTTCGGGCCTTAGCCAGCTCGAGGTCGAGATAGGCAGAATGACGCTATGGGCATGTGTGATATACGACAGGTACTGGGCGCTCTTTCTGGGGAGGCCAACGGCCCTCAAGCCTGAAGACCTTGAAGTATACAGGCTTGCTGCACAGTTTGAACGACTTGGCACTCTAGAGCCAGCAGGGCCAAGTAGCAACCTAGAAAAGCAGATCTACGAAGCTCTTCTGGACCTCATGGAGCTAGCAGGGAAGATCACTGAAATCATGGATAAGGCTACGAAGCCGAATGCCAGGCTCGATCATCATGTCTATATCACAATGGCTGCTCTAGACCGAGAACTCGAGACATGGTATACGAGACTACCACATCCCTTGCAGTGGACGGCAGAGAATATTGATGGTGCGCCGTTCTCATACTTTTTACTGCATCAGCAGTATCACGCAGCGATGATTCTGCTACATCGTCAATTTGCACAATATGATGACTTTGTGCCTAGCTCCAGCGACCAAGGATCAGAGAGTGGAGAGCATTCCCAAGCCAGCAGCCATTTCGCCACCTTGTCGAGGATGACTTGTACACGATCTGCTGGGAGGATAGCGCAAATCTTCTGGCAGCATAGAAAGCACTTTCCCACCTCGAAGATCTTCGTGACAGGCCTACAGCATGCTGGAACTGCGGCAATCGCTCTCGTGGCGGCGATAGCATCACCGAAAGATCGTGTATCGTACGACACAAACATGAAGTACCTTGAGTGTCTGGCAGCGTCGATAGAAGATATGTGCGAGACTTATCAACCTGCAGAACGGATGTCAACAGTACTCAATGCAGTGCTTCTAGAACTCAGAGTGGCGCGACCACCTAAGCCGTATGCAAGCAGGGTCCCTGCGCGCAGAGGAAGCTCGGCAGATCGAGATACGGAAAGCGATCCCAACCCAGCCAAAAGACATCAGGCTGGACGACCAAGCGCTCAGAGAACCAATTCGCAAGTTTCACAGCCACGGATGCTTATTTATGAGCACCACCGACGCCACACGACTACTGGAATGCGGCCGCCTGTGATTCCTCCATCCAAGCCCCGCAGGGACAACCAGAAAGAGCCTTCACACCTGTCGTCTGGCTCCGACAACTTCATCCTTGTGCCGGAGGATCCTGACACCGAGGATCTCAGTAACGATTGGCCCAAGTTCGACGAAACGAACCCCTTCACAATAGACGAGACAATGCTTATGTCAGGCTTCGGTCGACCAATGTCGCCATCACGGTTCAGATCAGTCTGGATGGGTGCGGAAACGCCAGCCTTCTCTCCAATACCAACAAGCAGCACTCACCAGAGTCAAAACATATTCACGTCCAACACGAATCTGGACTTCATGTCCTTGCTCAACACCTGCGAGGACAACAACCACGGCAATGACGCACTGCATGGCACCTCCAACCACAACCACAACCAGCATGCCGACGGTGACCAAGCAGCCTCAAACAACCAATTCGCTTCGCTGCCGACGCCAACCTCCCAACCCACACCCAATGACGCGCCATCCAAAAGCACTACCACACTCCACCCGCCGCAGTCAGCCTCGAGAAGCCATTCCCAGCAGCGACCGGCCAACCAAAGTAGTGGTATCACCCAAAAGCCAAGTGGTGGAGACAGAGGTCTCTCGCAGACAATGGCGGGACTAGACGATATATGGAAAGAGATGATGCGGTCGAACCAGAACTCGGCGACGACTGGGAAGCGCTGAGCCGTAGTCGATGATTCTGACATGAATTTTGTGTCGATAAAATAAAGGCCATGAACGGGGTCCAGCGACTTGCGGAGCTGTTGTCACGACAGCTACAGCTACAGCTACATGTAATGTAACGTATCTTATGCAGAGTACTCTGGTGTATATAGAATCATTGAATAGATATTCAGAGCTAAACAGGCGAAAGTGGTATATCGCACGAACAAGCAAATGTTTTCCTCCCTCCTGGACCAACCCGGTTGTATCGCTCAAACTCCGTTTCGCTGCCCTGTCGTCCCAAGCAAGATATAGTATGCTACTTGACACATCTTGCTGATCACTACAAACAGTTTCCCAACCTTGGTTCAGTTATCTCGTTGATCTTCGACGATTTGTCGCTTGACTCAGGCATGTGTTGCGCATCACTTTACAGCGTGGCTTAAATCTCTCCACCCCACATCCCGTCTTCCTCTGTGCTTTGTTTCTTAGGCGAGCCTCAACCCCTTCGCCCGCGCAATCCGCACAAGCACACTCAAGCTCTCCTCCATGAACGGCACAACACTCCAATAGCGCAGATTTCTGAGCGCACCCTCTAGATGCCGTCGCTCCTCCATACTCGCGCCTCCATCTTGCAGATCTACACCGCTGAAGTTCAGCAGCAGGATCATGGTGAAAGCGTAATATTGACGCACTATGAGGTGTGAGACGAGGGATTTCTGCGTGAGGATTTCTTCGGCGTGCGTGAGGTAGAGTCTGCAGGCGTCGAGGCAGGATTGGGCGGCGGCGCGGTGGGTGGTCTGGTCGTGGAGGTCGGTGTCGGTGGGTGGATGTGCGGGGTTTGAGGGGGATGTGACGTGGCCGTGGCTGTTCGCTCGGTGCTGTTGGTGAGGTTGTGGTACTGATTCGTGAGGTGGATGGGAGATTGGGCCGATGGATGACCGATGATGGTACGGGGTTTGTGCATCCTGTGGTGTCTGTAGCGGTGGTTGTGAGAGAGGTAGAACGAACGGCCATGTTGCGACTGCCATGAGTGCGTAGTATGAGCAGCGAAGGTATGCTTTCCTTGTGTCGAAGAGCATGTTGCCATCAAGCTGGAAGCGGAGTTGTCCGGGGAGATGGCGGTACCACTCGTCTATCTGGGTTCGCAGCTCTAGTGCTACTGCAGGGTTGTAGGTGACGAAGCCGGATGTCGATTTGTAACCGACTGTGTCGAGGACCTCGACCATGACTTTGCGCAGCGAGGCAAGAGCGAGGAGGTAGTACATTCCTTCCTCTTCGTAATGGGATCCTGGAAGTGGTACTAAGGTTTCATAGTTTCGTATCCCAGAGGTGGGCATTTCGAGGCACGCTTCAAGTTCGTTCTCCAGGATATAGCAAATCCTGCGTCAGGTTAGTAAACAAGACTTGTAGCTCTACTTCGCGAAGTGAAGATGATACGTGGTTTGACTAGGACATGGAAGACAAGACAACGTACCAGTATATCCTTCCAAAGGCTTCACGGTATTCATTGGTAGCATTGTAGTTGGTGTTTGCTCTGAGGAGGATCATGCACTCTTGAGAGGCTTGCGTTATGTTCTTCCAAGCTTCCAGTGGTCTCATTGCGAAGAGAAGGTATATGGCGATCAGCACACGGCATTGTAGCGCCGTGAGATCTTTGCTTGTGTTAGGTAACCGCTCAAGTATCGTGACTGCTCGTGCGTAGTATGCAGAACCGGGCAGCTCGTGCGCGGACCGCGAGTACAACGAGCTATCTGCCGATACTGCGCCATTCGCGAAAATGAGAAAGACAACGCAAAGAGTGGAACCAGCATGGCGATACTCAGTAGATCGAGCATACCGCAGATGATGCGAGGCTGTCTCGGGGTCGAAGAGGGGAAGCCACTTCAGCACATGATCTGCAAACGACCGCTGCAGGTGCCCAAGGTGCGGTTCAGACAAATCGGGATCCGGGTGAGGCAAATTGAGGTACTGCCGCATGTCACCCATGGCGTCTATTTGATCATTGAAGAATGATTCCGTGCAGTTCCAGGACCAATCACTGTGTTCTGGTACTGGATGCCTGAAAGTTATCAGGTTCGGCATCTTGCACGCGTATCGACGCTTGCTAGGCTTTCCGGCAGCTGTCGAGACTGAGGCCGGAGATGGTGTGACTGGCTCATTGCGAAAGGCGAGAGGGGTGCTGATGAAGGGTGAGGGCTCAGGTAATGATTGTGTTCGGTGTGCTCGTTCGTCCACACCAACAGCTGATGCTATGTTGCCGAGCGTAGCCTCGATCTTGTCAAGTCGTTCCAAAGCTTGCGTAAGCTCTTCTGACCTTGAATCAGGTCTATTTGCATCCGCGGGACGCTTGTAAGTACACTCGATGCCTAGCTCTGTACAAAAGGAGCATGCAGGTTTCGCTGCATCACAGCGTGTTTTCCTGAGCCGGCAGACCTCACACTACATCACCGGTCAATCTGGTTCCGTTGATGCAAGGGTGGTGGGGAAGGACGAACAGCTATAGACACTCTCTTGCGCGGGTACGATCGTGCTTGAGAGGCGGCATCTGACTTGCTGTCATCGCTCATGGGTCTCTTATTTGTCGACATGGCTGACTTAGCGCCGAACAGACGCTTAGATAGCCCATTTGGGTTTCATCAGTTGGCTAAGCAATATCTACGCTCCATTAGCGACAACGACTGAAAGGAGGATGCCATTGCGCCATGATTGGTTCGGGGCTGATCAATGCGATGCATTCACGTACCACGATCCTCGCATATGGACTCGTTTAGATAAGCAGAGACAAAGTATCAATATCAAAAGGTCTAAAGAGGGCCTCGAACGTGCTTCTTTTCCGCTACCAGTGAGGCCGTGGATTCAGGATAGAGGGTGAAGCCCACAATGGCGTGGGAAAGTGTTTGCTGAAGAGTTTGTTCGGGCCGGCCTTCCCCAGATCAAGCTCGCCAAGAATGCGGAGACGGTCGGAAGCGATCACCCTGAAATAGGCAGTCGTTAAGGAGTAAACGCGGTTGTCAATAATGGTGATCACTCGAAGTGATGGTGCATATTTGTATCTCGAGAAGTTATCTCTTGCAGCTTACCTCCGCTTGCGTCATAAAGCGGTGTTTCAGATGTCCGCTGAGGCTTTGAGCTGTTCCGCTAAGAGAAATGCAGCTGCATTAGTAACCCACGAGGTGCTGCACTTACTAGGCTGGACAGATTTGCCTCTGAGGAAGGAAGTGAGGTACAACATATCGGTGTACGCGACGCGCCGGAATTTTGACTTTCGAAGCGTTACAATTACATCGTTGGTGTCTCTATGTACGACACCCACTTCCTATCATAGCTGCCTGCATGCGCTCACTACAAAGTTGAACTGGGCAACTCAAAGGCGATCAGCTTGAACCTCTGGCAGCACCAATTTAGACGTACGAGTCAAGATTCGCTAGTCAAGATGCATATGCAAGACCTTCGTAATGCTTGCGTTTCCAAGACTAAATGCATAATGAGCCGGCAGCCGCCCGCTCTCAAGTCTATGGATATCCTCAATGCAGGCTGAAAGTGCCAAGACAGTCCTCTCGGGCGCAAGCACGTTAGTCCATACCGTGATCCAGAAACAATTCCGGTAGTTGTGATCAATGCTAATACAACTATGCGAAGTAGCTCTTGACGATCGCTCCTGACAGATCCTCGACCTGCTCAGGCGTAAAAGCCTTGATATCAATGTGCCAGGTATCTTGCCTAGTTTTCTTGAAGTCACTGATGATCGACTTCACGCTCGATCCTACTGTACCTGGATCGTTTGCGGCCTTCGTACTTAGTGTAACCAGGACGTCGGGCATCCATGGTGGTGGCGGTGATGAGTATGGGAATGCCTGAACCAGACTTCCAAGGCCTAGCACAGCTGCATGACGCGAGATGACGAGTTTCTGTTGTTCTGGAGTAGGAGTAGAGGTTCCGCTGCTTCGAGCCGACGATGCCGCAGACAGTGCAGCTGCTTTTGTCTTGGGCTTCTTGGGGAGTGGATTCTCGATCAACATATTCGTGAACCGCTTCTTGAGGTCATCAATCGTTCTCGTGCGCAAACTGATGGGTGAGCATCGAATCATGCCTGACAAGGTTGCCGCTGCGCCAGCTCGCACTTCATGTTGCGTATCTTCGAGCATTGTTGCCACACAATCGAACAGCTTGCGCTTCGATTCACCCGACAAGAGAAACAGACGACGGAAGAAAATGATTTGCATATTGATCATAACCCGAAGACGTTGATGCCATAGCGGAGAGGTCTGGCCGATCCTGATGAGTGAGTCGATAAGCTTCTCGTCCTTGCCTGTTCGATGTGGAATATTGGGCAGGTGGCGGAAGACGTGATATGCAAGAGACTGCAGCTCAGGGTCTTCCTTAATATCCATCATATGTAAGAGGGACTCTGTGAACAAGTCTGGGAAGTAGTTGAGCAGTTGCGTACACTCATAAGAGGAAAGCATCGAGTCAAGCCATAGCAAGGTGGTCTTGCTTCCGGACGTGTATGCTGATGGTGTCTGTTGCCCCGGTGTACGCTCATGTCGCCACTTCTCTAATCGCTCGAATATCTCGTGCATGGTCTCGTCGAACTCCTTTGTAGGCACATATGGTGCCTCACCCAGAGGTCCTGCTCTTTGTTGTGTCTCGATGAGCTGAGGGACGTCCCGGAACGACTCGTGGTAACGGGTACGAGTAATTGAGGCGAGTGTCTGAGCCATAGCTTCTCGAACGCCTTTGTACGGATGATCGATGTGCGCGAGGAAGTCGCTCGTGACTGGCTGGTCAAGCTGGAAGTGCCACCCAGCATCCATAATTACCTGATGTAGCAAGTGGATCTTCGAGCTCTCCTTGAATGCAGCATTCGAGCTCATGTCGAGGCGGAAGCTAGCAAGCCATTCGACAAGGGGCCATGCTCTTCGAGGATCCCTCGTCTGAAGTATCATGTGCAAGAATGTGGTCCAATAACCAGAGTTCTCTGGAGTCAGGCCGTCCGAGAAGACTCGCTGGATGATTGGGAAGGCGAATTCCCACACCAATTTTCGTCTTTCGATTGACGTGTCCATGACTGCAGTGATCAGGCCTGCAAGAATCTCAGCTGTAGCACGATGAGAGTGCTTGTCACTACCGTCGCCGAAAACACTAGCCGCGAGTTCTTTGATGTCCTCGAAGGTTGCTTTAGCAAGACCATCTCTAATGATCAGTTCAAACACGTAAGTCAGCATCATTGCACTTGCCATTCGGAACTTGTCGGCGGACTGATCTCGAGGTTCCTGCTTGAGATAGTCGAAGAACGTCTGAAACCACTGACGGTCGAGGATGTTGCCGATCACAGTGCGCTTCTTCCACTCCAGCTCATCATACTCGATGTCGTTCTTGATGTTGGCTTTATAGCCTGGCATTGACTTGCCCCAAACCAGCCAGCCAGGATAGTCATGATCGATGTATACTTCTGCCTCCGGTTGCGCAAAACTTCGTAGATATTCTTCCGTGTAGGCTTGGTCACCTTTCTCGACAGCTATCTTGACCTTAGCAGGAAACTGTTGATGTCCCTGGATGTAGTTGGCATAGTCATGATTGCAGACAGCTCGCACGTCCGTCATCGTGAACAAAGCGACAAGCCCTTGGCTGTGAATGCCACGCAAACCTGGATGTGAGTCGATTGCACCTCTTGTGATCAGATCAATCATAGTGTCGGATGCAATATGGTGGAACCTCATGCCGAGGCTCATAACAATCGTAGCAACTCTAGATGCTTTCTTCCAGTGTGACTTGCGGGCGAGGTCAATAAGCTCCTCCGCCAAATCGGCTTTCCTCTGCTCGATATTGGTTCGTTTCCGAAGGATAAATTTCTTCTTCTTTGTCACGACTTCTTCGACGTTCTGGTTTGGAGTGATGGGCTCTACCGCAGCCTTATCGACGATAGCCATCCTATCGACCGGTCGTCCATAATCCATCACCTGGTAGAGTCCACCACTGCACAGTTTCTGTATTGATGGCTTGTCCACTGAGCTTGCTTCAATAAATGTCCTGATCACATCTGGCGTGTACTTCCAATGTCGGCCGACGGTCTTCGCAAGACTTCCAAACAGAAGCCCAAATAAACCACCCTTGATACGCGGATGATCGTTTTCTTTGACGGCTTTCTGAAAGGATCTCAACAGCGGCGCGATTACAAACAATCGTGCTCCGAAGACAACTTTCAGAGCTGACTCGCCTGCACTTTGGGCATTCCTACGCACTTCGGTGTAAAGCGAGACCGATGATTCAACAAGATCTAGCAACAGCTGCTCGTCCAAGTCGGAGCGAGGTCGTGGTGCAGCATTATGTCGCAATCTCTGTGTGTGATAGACATTCGCTCTTCTTATCAGGACTGCTCTTGGATAGTCTTTTCTCAGGCCACTGACTTTGTATGGTTGCTCATCAGCATGCAAAAGTCTCGTCACTCTATCCAGGACGTGCGCAGACCTCTCGATGCCAACGTCCACGAACCAAGATCGGTAGGCAGTGTACAGAGGTCCAAAGAGGGATACGTCGTCTTCGCCTTCTGCGGTTAGGAAGCGATGCACTTGGTGCAACACCTGTCCGATCTCCTGCCGAGTTTTGTGGATTGTCTTATATAGGTCGTCGTCAGCAGCCAGGGGATAGCCAACCGGATATTGGAAAGATGGCTTTATCGAGGTTTCATCAGTGCCGTCTAGCGAGGTATCCTGCTCCTCCTGCGCAGTAACGTCTCCTGATGTATGACCATTCGCTTGATTCATAGCGGTGTCCGCATCAATACCGGCAACTGTTGTTGTAAGACCTTCGTTGACTCCTTTAGCATCAAAGAGGACAGAAACACCGGCCAGCATCAGCCTAAGTAGCACGAGATTCCTGGATACCTCGTCCTGCCAATCCTTGCCTCCGCCATCGCGCTTCACGCTTGACGTTCCCTCAATTAGACCGGTCAGATGCTTAATGGCGTTATGTGACTGGTGTTCGAACAGCTCGACAGCAAATCGAAGCTCCTCTTGACTTGGTACGTGCCAGTGTGGGTGGATAGACTCCGCCGGCTCTGCTAGGCCCCACAGTTTTGCGGTTACACCGTCCTGGAGTCTTGCTTTCTCGTAAAGATTGTAGTCTGCCGTAAAAATGACAGTCAAGTTGAGCAGCAGATGGTGGATGAAGTTCGAGATATGGACCGTTGGCATTCCTTTGCACTTCTGCTGCATGTAGACGGCGATATCGAACAGCTCAGTCTTGTGCTTTAGTACCGCATCACCAACATGCACAACGCACATTGAAAGCATGCTGATGTTCCACACCAGACCTCTGTCTCTGGGTAAGACGTCAGAGGCCGCGCTTCTCGTCGAACCAGCACCATTTTCATCAATTTCTGTGCGAATGGCTCCAATAAGCACCGGTATGAATTTTGCCAATGCTTTCTCGGGGTTGACCTTGCACAAACAGTTGCAGATGAAAGCCATAGCATCTCGAGCTTGGTGAATGACATGGTTAGCAACGAAGTCGACGATTTTGTTCAAGACCATGTCATAGAGTTCTTCTGACAGGGATGACAACAACGGCATGAAGGCAGCCGGTAGCGTATTGACAATATTCTCTTCCGGAGACCCAGTGCGCAGCCTGGACACGTCGGGCAGGTTCTCGAGGAGCGTGAAGACTCGGCCCAGGAAGGAGGTTACGAATTCAGCAAAGCCAGCTGTAGATGACGCCAGGATTTGCTCTTCTTCCTTCGCATCCATGGCTGAGTAGTCGAGCGTGACGTTCGCGCCTTCAACTTCCATCTTCTCCATTTCGCCTGAGATCCACTGCATGGCAAGCATGCTACCTTCCACGTCATCCCTATCTTTTGACAAATCTTGAAACGGGATGTTGTAGCATACGTTTTGGAAGAAAGATAGAGTGTAGAGTGTCTTTTCGAGGTCGTTGGCGTCAATACCAGGCAAAGCCAGCCCGAGCAACGCTGTGATATGACACCGATATCCTTTTGATCTGATGATAGTTCTTGCAAGGACCTGGAGCGATCTCAGCGACGATATCGTTCTATGGACTTCGACGAGTCCCTGCATAGACGGATAGATCCTCTGTAATGCTCCAGGTAAGATCAGCTCCGGTTCGAGGTAAGCAAGAGCTTGCAAAGTGGACAGTGAATAGCTCAATGCAGTGCCACTCTTCGCGTATATGCCCATGAAGATGACATCTTTCAGACAGAGCACGAAGCGATGGCGCAGTTCTGGTGTCAGTCTTCGCTCAGCAGGAACGTCCATCTCGCCAGCCTGCTCTCTATTCCATCTCATGACAAAGAAGTCTGCTAGGTAGAATACCAACTGTGCAAGCGTTCTCGTCCACGCGCCTGAGTTTGAGGGATGGAAGAAGGTCTCGATGGCCTGTATCAAGCTCTCGAGCAAGCTCAGGATAGATCTTTCAGACTCTAAACAGGCTGGTGATAAGGACATGACTATCCATCTAGCGATATGATGTGATACAGGATTCTTCCGCGAGTCTCGTTCCAGCAGCATACCCATGCCAGATGCGAGGTCTACCAGAGGACTGTAGGGTGATGTCGATTGACCGACGGGTATCTCCAACAGACGAAGGACTGCTGTGAAGATTAAAGTAGATTGCTCGGGCGTGAAGACTCCATACTCGCCGAAGTCAATGTGAGCGACTGACAGTGACTCCCTTGCTGTTCTAGAGAAGATGTCTAGGAAGGCGACATCAGCAATACGAGATCTGTTTATTAGGGCCCAGAGATGGAAGTAGGTAGGCAGTATTCTCTGAGGCGCAAGGTCTTGGCGACTTTCGGGCGCTGATGTGGTTGGTATGAGAAGATTCAGCAGTCCCACCACAACGAATGCGCCTTCGGCAAAAGACATGGTGAAATGTGGCAAGAAGTCTTCTAGCATGGCAGGTATCTCTTCTGGATCGAAGTAGTATTGGGCAAATGCACATAGCTTGTTCAACGTCTTTGGGTTCCTTTTCAGGTTGGTAGTCTGAATCGACCCGGACTCTCCTGGCAGTACAAAGACCTTCAGCTCTCGGAACAAGGGTCGCCAGTCGAGGGTGAGTTCTTTCCGTGGCTTGAGGTAGTGCTTCTTCCTGTCACTGGTCAGCTTGTATGCTTCATGCCGAGCTCGACGACGTACTTGGTCAGCATCATGAACATGCTAGCAAAGCGTTCGGCCACGCTGGGCTCGATGCCCGGCGCAAGAGCGAGCTCATAGTATAACTTGACAAGCTTGATCCTCTGCTCTTTCGTAGGGTCGAACTTCAGCGACAGCCAAGTCCGCAGCTCCCTCGTCCAATGGACTGCGCCAGGCGTGAAGTCCCCAGCTTCGACGGCGATGTAGAGATGCTTCAGAATTTCTGCAAAATCCTCCTGCCGTCTCTGCTCTGTCTCTACCTCATAGGGCAAGGTCTTGAAGTATGGGAAGGTTCGAGGTCGGTTGCGCCGATCCTTGTAGGTAGGGGTGACCACTCCATTCTGGTAGGCGGTGTCCCCGCCAGGCGAGGTCGCCCTTGACGTCTCTGCTGCTGCTGGTCTGGAGTCGACATGGTCGCTATCTGCAGGGTCGTCCATGTGCTTGGAGTCGGTCATAATCAGCGCCGGTCGGGCGTGAATCGCATGAGGTGCTCACGTGGGGCGACAACCGAGACACAAAGAGACCAGGAACCTCGAGCTTTCAGAGATTCAAGCAGGGCGTAAGTAGACGAAAGATTTGCTGGGGCAATTGCGAATGTAAGAAAGTGCAAGAGTTGCTATGAGCTGCTTAGCAAGCTCGTTAGCAGCCTTGTGATCTTGTGATTGCTAGAATGCGCGTCAGACCAGCTGCCTAGAACAATAAGACATTCGATCACTTTTGCCGATAGATGTCGCCCCAATACATTTCACAATCAAGTGACTTTAATTACACAGTGATAGCTAATAATAAGCCGCCCCCACAGGTGCAGTATGCGTCGCGTGCAGGTGCGATCCTCTAGATCTACGACTAACACTGCTTGCCGCTTGCTCGCGGCTAACAGCGTCATTGTCGTAATGCAGCACGATATCGGCCAATCACAGGCAAGCATTTTACTATATGCACAAAAGTCTAGATGATGGCGGGCTGTACCTAGTAGATTGGACTGCGTACAGACTATGCTGGAGGCAAAAAGCTGGCGAATAGTCCAGCTTGTATCAATCCATATATCACGAAGAATCGAACACTGAGCTTTGCCTCCTTCTTGTCCATGACAACCCGTTCGGCAAGCCATATGTAGACCAACGGGTACCCTGACGCGAGGCGTGTGATAATTTGGACGTGGTAGTTCGTTATTGCAAGAATGGCAAGCACCATTTGAGGCAATACGAGCCTCCGTACCAATGCGATCTGCCTCGCTGAGCTTCCTCCAACACAATCGTCCGTGAAGCTTTCAACGCCAGACCAGAGCAGAAGCAGCAGAATAGGAATGGCAAGCAGGAACAGGGGCATGTTTGACAAAGACCAATAACGTAGAAAGCCCACACCCCTGCATCTGTTAGCACTTCCTTGACGATAGATAGTGGGGGCATACCAGTAATGGGACTGAACGAAAGAGTAGATGAGTGGAAGTCGACTATAGCACCATGACCTGACATCTCCACTGCGGTTGCAATACTCCTGGTACGCCATATATTGAGGTAAAGCTAACCCGGCAGCGGTGGCAAGGCCTGCAACAATAGTCGCCAAGAGGGCTAGTACCCGGGACGAATTCACTCTGCCCTCTCTGAGATCCTTCAGGGCCACAAGTGATGACCTGAGGGCGTCGATCAAGAACGGGATGCCTGAAAGGATACCATTGCTCCTCATCATCGTGGCACCTCCGAAGCTCATACCCGACATGATCAGCGCACAGCACTTTCGCGTCGTCGATGATTCAGTGTTGCTATGTGCTTGCAGGTATAGCCAGAACCCAAGCATGTTCAAGCACGAGAATGGGGCTTCCGCGTATGGTGCCGACAGGAATATACCTGCTGGAGATACGATATGAAGGCAGGCGGCAATGTAAGGTGTTGATCGTGTGTTGTTGCTTTTGCCATTATCTTGACTAAGCAGACCTGCGATCCTCCAAAGCAGGATCACAGAGAGGTAATGGGCAATGTGAGACACTAAGATGCCCGTTGCGGCGATCGCGCTGAGATCTTGCCCTGCAATGCTCGAAAGTAGAGTTGAGAGTCCTTTGCCAAAAGCCCATTCTTGTTCGAAGATGTCTCCGCGCCGTGCTTTCTGGACGAAGTAGATGGCGTCCCATCGGACCAACCTGTTGGCGCCTGCAAGCAAGCTAGTAGAGGTGTCATATCCTTGACCAGGGGCAAGCCATGCGACGAAGAGAATGATACCCTTCCATACCACGAAGGCTATCGAAATGGAGATCAGGCTCATGGCAAGGTCGGAAAAATTGGTAGGCAGGAAAGCTTTTGCCATCAAAGAACGAACTCCTGAGGACGCGGATTTGGCACCAGATTAGGCGTGGTATTGGCTCCCAGCACGCTAACAGAGCGCCTAAAAGCTTGTGGCCATACCCCAGATCTCTGCCCAGAAGGCGCTGAGCTTGCTGTCGTCCAATTGTCTACAGCATCTGGGCATGAGCATCTACAATAACGCTTTCTGCCACGAGCCCACTTCAGTACGAGTGATGTTAATAGTCTTTGTAATGGTCTTGCTGGTTCTCGATGCTTCCTCAGCCGCAATTCGTCAGATCTTGAAGACCGTGGGATAACAATCCAAGAGCAGGTTTTTGTGTGCCCAAAGAAGTTTATCCACTCGCTGCGAATACTGACAGTACTCAAACGATATAAACGATGCCACGGTCTAATTATCTTCCCAGACCATCACCTTCATGATTATGCACTGCCGATGTGCAGCTCATCGTAGCAACAGAGCAGCAGGTTGGAAGTTCAAGACCTGGCTATGCTTTCCGCACTGAACGACTCGTCCAATTGCCTCGATTTGACCAGCAGCTGTTAGAGTCCGAATGCCCTTTGTTATGGCTCGTTCTACGCTTCGTCTAGTCGGGCTCCAGCCTCGAGGTCAGCTATCGCGATGGACCATATCCTAGGCTATGTGCCACGTGTCGGTTGTTCACATGTTCCTAGTACCACCCGAAGCTTTTGCTGCCAAAGTTTCCCTCTGTTCGCTTGCTCCAAGCTCTTCGCTACTAGTCTTCCGCTGTTCGTACCGTCACTGTCACTTTTGACTCGGCCCGATTGCCACCACACAATCCTTGTTTCAAGCAATTTCCGTAGCCAAGCTTCCAATCTTGCGTTCCGTTTGGCTTTGTTTTGACTTCATTGTTGTATCATGATAGATGTTCTCCTCCTCTTCGTAGTCGTAGGGCTTTTACTCGTAGACTCGATAAGCTTGTTCGAGTCACTGATACGCTTCTCTTGTCTCTTCCAGCACCGTATGGGGAGTGTAAGGTGTAGCGGTCGCATGCTCGATGATCTTCTACCAAAGCTTGTCGTCGTGTCGTGATAATCACCAGTCTCAGTCACAGTCAGGCGCTCTCTTTCTCTGAGCTTTGGGATGATTTGATCATTGCTGTCGCAGTCATTTGAGCTGGGCTTCGAGACAATAGGTACGAGTTCTCCTCCCCCTAACCCTGCAGTAAGGTCACACTCTCGGCCACTCCGAGGAGCCATTCAACCCTGCCTGCGATACAACGTAGGGTGTCCGATTGAATTTGGTCTCCTAATGCGCCCTGGGCTGGACGCTGGCATCACGGCAGTTCGCAATCGTGCTAGGCATGTTCAGGATCTGAAACCAATGGACAGAGCACTGCTGCTGTCTATGCATCAGGCCTTGTGCTAGCATTATTGACGCTGGACATTAGTAGGTGTTGTGGTTGAGGTCGACCAACGCTCACAGGAGGATGAGGTCACGCGCCTGCCTTTCAACATGGCAGGGCAGGAGCGATCGGTCGCTTCTTGGATGGAAGGAGCGCTCAAATGTACTTGGAAGGTAGGAGCCATCCATAATGAACTGTCTACATGGATACCTTGAGTCAACACGTCGGCGCTGCTAAGCAGTATCATAGCACAAACCGCTATGTTCACCACCAGAGCAGCGCATGCACACTCGAGGGCCCGAACATCATCCTCCCTACGCAGACGGAGTTTACATCTATGACTACACCTACAAGAACATGTCGCCGATGCTGCCCATGGCTCTACACTATCGCGCCTCAATACTTGAGGTGTAATCCATGATCAGCTCGTGTTCTGCCACAGTGCCTGGCCTGTCCGCCGTACTGAGAGGAATCAAAAGGAAGCACGAGTGGGTCGTGGGTGGATGGTTAGAAGATGGCGCGATCGAGAGACTCGACACAAAACGCGTCGGAACAAGCTGAAGCAGGCTCTGTTGATGCCGCTCTCTGCTTGGAAAACCTCGTATGGTTCTACAGATCACCTTGACGCGCTTCAACGAGTCCAAACGAGCAGGGGAAGCGTCTCATCGTGTTCCGGGCCTCGAGCAGGCGTGACGACAGCGAGCAAGCAGTGGGTACCTTCTAAGGCAGGGACTGTGGTCAGCCCTAGAGAGAAGTCATTTCCTACAAAAGAAAGTCCCCTCCCACCTTTTTCCCTCTTCTTCTTCTTCTTCTTCCAGTGACTCACGATTTGCTCTGGGTCCTCCGCTGTGTTTTTTCACAGCTCTATACTCTTCTTTGTGTGTCTCAGCGCTTGGACGAGTATTCAGTGTCAGGGTGAGTACTGCTTCCCCTCGTCTCAGCACATTCCCGTCCTCCTCCCCAGTGAGCTCGTCGTCGCCCAAAAGCAAAATTTTCATCCAGCATTGAGCTACACCTTCCTTCCCATCAACCGGCAACAAGGTCAACGGAAGCCACTGGCGAGCCTGCTGTCATCGGTGGTATGCTCATGCACAAGATTCGCTGTTGCTGTCAAGAGCTTGCAAACGCATCCAGAAACAGCACCTTCCCTCCAGTTGTCGCAGCTCAGGTCCCGCCACAATTTGGCCCCCAGAATGGCACATACAGGCACCAAGCCCCTATTTTACCCCTATCTCGCCCTTATGTCAGCCCCTATTCATGCTCTCAGCACATGACCATTGCACCAAGCTCAGTGCCATCACACATCAAGCTCGTTGCAGTCGCAGCTCATTGTCATCCTAACCCACTGGCGTCATCAACCTCACCGCCATACCACCTCACCACCATCACCTCACCATCATACCACCTCACCATCATACCACCTCACCACCATACCATCTCACCACTATCACCTCACCACCATACCACCTCACCACCATACCACCTCACCACCATACCACCTCACCACCATACCACCTCACCCCCTCACCACCATACCACTACTCTACTACCTCACTACCATACCATCATATCATCACAGCTCAACATCATCATCACACAACATCATCATCACACAACATCATCATCACACAACATCATCATCACACAACCTCATCGTCACATCTCCTG
>Ga0210040_10000618_pt1 | contig 58404 bp, 46 predicted proteins | sample CryGeyCG12114_NA_FD_185462 | JGI IMG/M metagenome (GOLD analysis project Ga0210040, IMG submission 185462) | Groundwater microbial communities from aquifer - Crystal Geyser CG19_WC_8/21/14_NA (SPAdes) (version 2) | ecosystem: Environmental > Aquatic > Deep subsurface > Groundwater | place: USA...
CCGGCAAAACCACTACCGTATTCAAAGCCTTTTACGGCATTTATGCTCAGCATGGCTTTGCCTAATTCCGCGTGCAGTTTATCAAAGGCCGGCTCGCCCAAGCCCACCGGCAATCCTTTAATAACACCGGTTATTACGCCGCCAACGGTATCTCGGTTTTTCCGGGTTTCTTCTACCAGCGCAATCATTTTTTCAGCTATTTCGGGTTGCGGACACCGGATCTTATTGCTATCAATCAGGCTTAAATTTAGTTGCTCGTAAGTCTCGGTTAAAGCAATTGGCCCCACTGCCGATACATACGAGGAAATTTGAATATGGTATTGCTGCAGGTACTTTTGGGCAATGGCGCCGGCGGCCACCCGGGCCAGGGTTTCGCGGGCCGAACTTCGGCCACCGCCCCGGTGATCGCGCAAACCGTATTTGGCAGTGTAGGTATAATCGGCGTGAGAAGGGCGAAAAGCGTGCTCCAGGTGCGAATAATCTTTACCGGCCTGGTTTTTATTATTTACCATCAGGGCAATGGGCGTGCCCGTGGTTTTATTTTCGTATAAACCTGACAAAATAATTACTTCATCTTCTTCTTTGCGCTGGGTTGTAATATTAGATTGGCCTGGCCGCCGCCGCTCTAATTCGTGCTGAATTTCTGCGGCCGTAATTTCCAGGCCGGCCGGGCAGCCGTCTATTACAACACCAACAGCAACCCCGTGCGATTCCCCAAAAGTAGTTATCTTGAAAATTTTACCGAAAGAATTACTCATGCAATTATTTCTTGAAGAAGATATATAAAGTGGCGCAAATTAACAATAAAATAACCAGGTTGGTATATAATTTTATTTCCTGAATCTGATTAATATTTTGTAAGTCGTTGTCGGCGGACTGAATTAATCGGTAAAAAGAATCGGCGTCCGCTGGTTTTAAAGATTTTTCGGGTTCGGGGACACCCGAAACCTGTACGGTTAGGGCAGAACGCAAGGTATCGTACCGCTCCGTTACCGGATTGAAAAAAGGCAAATAAAAAAAGTGGCTTAAGTTATATTTACCGGGTTTGCGGGCCAGCAAAGTATACTTAAAAGTTTTTCTGCCAGCTCTGGGATTGCTATTGTTCCGGAATTGCTCGGTCTGGGGCGGATAAATCTCCAGGCCCGGAGCCGAAAGGGTATCGAGCAGGTTTATAGCCGTCAGGTTACCGGAACCAGTTACTTCAAAAAAGTAAGCAAAACTCTTATTTATACGTACCGCCGTTGAGTTTGCACCTTCCCGGAGTTGAAACTGGCCAACCGGTATTGTTTCCCGCAAAGGATGCGGCGGCAATGCTGTTACCGCAACGTTTTTAAAATTAGACACAAAAGGTACTAATTCCTGTTGCGTAGGCGCCAGATTATAGGTCTGGTCTTTGGGCCGTTGTAACATGGTTAAAGCCACCGCCGGAAATTGAAGCAATTCCGGACTTAAAGGATAATACACGCTTTCGTACAATTTAAACCGGATATAATATTTTCCTTTCACCAATATGGTATCGGTTTTTATTTCCGAGTTGGCATTCTCTTCTTCCCATACGTTACGCGGTTTTATTTTTTTTATCAAAGCCGGCATTTGCTCGCCGAAATTATAAAAGTCCAGCAGCCCTTGTTCCGCAGTAGCCAGGTAAAAAAATAACTGTACCTGCAAACCTTCGCCTACAAACACCCGGCCTTTATTTGTTTCCAAAGTCAGAAACGATTCGCTTTTACCTTTTCCCGGCGTTTTCCCGGTTATTAAAGCCGGACTTTCTTTTAATGGCGGATTTACCGGCTCGTTGGATAGCAGTTCGGTCTGAATAGTAATGCTGGTGCCCTTACTGGTTATTTCTTTACCGTTAACTTTTATAGTAAAGGGTTTTAAAGTGTAAGTACCTTCTTTTAAGGCCGCATAGTTTTGGGTAATGGTTTCTTCTACAGTGGTTTTGCCTGCTATTGTAATCCGCGACCGCGAGCGGGGGCGGCTGCTTTTCTGAAAACCTTCTATTTCGGGAAAATCACTAATGGTTTTGATGCTGGCATTTTGCAGCTTAACCGATATGGTAAAGTATTCGGTTATCGGCAAACGGTTTTCCCCGATTTCAATTTTTAAATCCTGCGCCGGTAAATGCAGCGCTATCAGACCTAAAAAAAACAGCAGACAATATTTTAGCAAAGAAATTTTAAAGAACATAAACTGCTTCTCACCGGCCAAATTTACGGTAAAAATCCGGAAAACAATTTGCTTACCGGCCCCGGCACTTCGGCAGCATCCGCCAATCTCAAAGATTAACGCCTGCTTTTTCTAGCATTATATAAAAGTAAATCAGTCCCAACCAACCTGGCATGTGATTGCAGTTGATTTTAGCTATGAATTTAAAACACTGCCCGGCTGATTTTATTATGAATAGCCTGCAGATTATACCGGATAAAAATTATTTTTCGAAACCGGTAAATCCGATCCCTACCCGACTGCCGTAGGTTTGACACTGTTCCGGATGCACCACTTTATGCCTGACCTTGCAGGTATAAAATTTTAAGGCCCGCCAGTAAGCTATTTTCATCTTTTAAAATTAAAACTATGGCAAAAATTATTAATCCGCACGAAAACGAAGCTGGCTTAATTAAGTCGGCTTCCAATCCCATCCACCGCCGATCGTTTCTTAAATATTCCGGAGCCGGAATTGCTTTATCGGCCCTGTTTTTAGCCGGCTGCAACAACAACGACGATGACGAAATTGATTATAGCCAGGATATGGTGAACCTGGGTTCCGGCGATGTGGGCATTTTAAACTACGCCTTTGCCCTGGAGCAACTGGAAGCGGCTTTTTACACCCAGGTGGTAGCCAATAAATACAGCGGCATGACCGATCTGGAAACTGCTGTTTTAACGGATATCCGGGACCACGAGATTGCGCACCGCGAATTTTTCCGGGCCGCAATTCCGGCCTCCGCCCGCATAAAAGATTTAACTCCTGATTTTTCTACTATAAATTTTGCGGATAAAACCTCGGTGCTAACCACGGCTAAAACATTCGAAGATTTAGGTGTAGCGGCTTACAACGGTGCCGGCAAATTATTTACCGATACGGGCGATGGCTTAACTTACTTAACCTTAGCCGGTAAAATTGTATCTGTTGAAGCTCGCCACGCTGCCGAAATCCGTGATTTAATTTCGAACGGTACTTTCGCCAACAGCGAGGTGATAGATGCCATGGGAATGGACCAAGCCCTGATGCCGGCCCAGGTACTAGCTGCTGCCGGTGCATTTATCAAGAACCAGATTGTAGCTACCGGTTTACCACAATAATAATTTACAGGAGGAAAAAAGACCATGAATATATTTAACTTAATCAGAGAAATTGAAAAAGTAGACCCGGAAGTTTACGAACGTTTAGATTCGCGCCGAGCCATATTTAAGCATTTTGCCGGGTTTGGTAAAAAACTAACAGCCGCTGCCGTGCCCTTGGCTTTTGGGTCTATGCTAAACAAAGCTTACGGCCAAACCAGTACTGGCCGCTCCGTTACCCAGGTATTAGAATTTGCTTATTTACTAGAAAACTTAGAAGCCGAATTTTACAAGCAAGCCGTAACTGCTGCTTCATCCGTAGGCGCTCCGGCTATAGCGGTAACGGCATTAACTACCATCCGCGATCACGAAATTGCCCACGTTAACTTCTTAAAAAGTGCCTTAGGCGCATCGGCGCCAATGTACACCGCAGCCAGTTTTGATTATTCTGCTAAAGGAAATTTAACCGATACCTTTACCAATTACGGCACCATGCTGGCCGTAGCCCAGGCTTTTGAAGATACCGGCGTGCGCGCCTACAAAGGTCAGGCCGGATATTTGGTAAGTAATAATGAGGTATTAGAAGCCGCTTTAAAAATTCATTCGGTAGAAGCCCGGCACGCAGCTCATATCCGGCGGATGCGCCGGGATGGTCAGTCTGCTGCCGTTAAACCCTGGATTACCGGTAAAGATTTGGGTGGTTTGCCGGCTTTGGTACAACCTATTTACAACGGTGAAGAAGTAACCACCCAGGCTAACGTACCTATTACCGGCATTATGTCGGGAGGAGTAACCATTAGTGCAGCGGCGGCTTCCGAAGCATTTGACGAGCCTTTAACTACCGAAGAAGTGACTGCTATTGTTACGCCATTTTTAGCTTAATTTCCCGTTTGTTGTAAAACAAGGAGGCCGGCTATACCGGCTTTTTTGTTTTATACACCAACTAAGCCAATCATTTTAAAAATGCCTTGCCTCATATATTTTGAGCAAATGCAAGCGTTATATTATTAAGCAAATAAAGTTGGTTTATTTTACTTGATTCTTTCAGAGAATTATTGTAAATTATAAGCCCTTTTAAATTGATCATCACTTTAAACCTATATCAGCCATGTTAGAATACGTAAAAACCATTCTTGTTAAGGTAAGTTTTGATGTCCGGTTGTTTGAAAAAGAACTCCGCAAGGCTTTTAAAGTGTTAGTAAAGCAGGATTTGCTTTTATTGCGCACCTGGTGCTACGAAAAATTTTCGGCAAGTATTTACCACCGCATTATCGACCGGGTATTTGCCAAAGCCGGTATTGTGGGTTGATTACTGCTTTCCGGTAAAATCGATATTGCGCAGCAAACCAGCATAACCCGTTCTTTTCACCGCCGACTGGCGAAAAAACTCCCGGAATACATCTTCGGTAATTTCTTGCCAGGCTTCTTTAGATAAATTTTGTAAAGCCGGATTTAAGGTAAAAGCCGGCTCCTGGTGGGGCCTGGCAAAGCGGTTCCAGGGGCAAACGTCCTGGCAAATATCACAGCCAAAAATCCAGTTGCCAAATTTACCGCTTACGTCGCCGGGTATTTTATCTTTTAATTCAATGGTAAAGTACGAAATACACTTGCTGCCATCCACCACGTAAGGCTCCGTAATGGCACCCGTGGGGCAGGCATCCATACATTTGGTGCAGGTACCGCAATAATCTTTAATAGGTCCGTCGTATTCCAGTTCCAGGTCAATGATCAGTTCGGCAATAAAATAAAAGCTGCCTACTTGGGGCGTAATCAGGTTGCTGTTTTTACCTATCCAGCCCAGGCCACTTTTTTTAGCCCAGGCCTTGTCCAAAACCGGCGCCGAATCTACAAAAGCTCGGCCGCCCACCTCTCCTATCGCCTCTTGTATATATTGCAGCAAGCTTTTGAGTTTATCTTTGATTACAAAGTGGTAATCCTGGCCATACGCGTATTTAGAAAGCTGATAAGAATCTTCGGGCAGCTTTTCGGGCGGATAATAATTGAGCAGCAAAGACACTACTGATTTGGCGCCATCTACGAGCAAACGCGGATCAAGGCGCTTGTCGAAATGGTTTTCCATGTAATGCATTTGCCCGTGCATCTGGCGATTGAGCCAGTTTTCCAGGCGGGGTGCTTCTTCTTCCAGGAACTCAGCTTTGGAAATACCGCAATACATAAACCCCAGGTCGGTAGCTTTTTGTTTGATCAGGGTGGTATATTGCTGCTGGTTGGTCAATGGAAACATCTAAGACTATGGAGTAAACAAAATTAACCTAAAATAAATCCATTTAACTTGTTTAATCTTACTAACCTTAATGCTATAAATCGCTATTGCTGGTGGTAATATTAGTTAGCAGTAAAATTTTCCTGATATTCCTATAATTCATTTATAGAAATTAATGTAAATTAGTCGCATTAAAATCTCTTTATAAAATATCGTTTTTCTTTTACAACAGCCCAGTAGCTTTTGTAGGCTTCGGTTTATCTGGCAGATAAACCCGAAAGAGAATTTTATTATCTAATTTTATAAAGAGCAAAAATGTATCAAAATATAAAAATTGCAGTTATTGGCGGCACTGGAAAGTCCGGCAAATATCTGGTAAAAGAATTATTACAGCAGGGTTTCTGTTGTAAAGTATTGGTTAGAAATCCTGATCAATACGAAATTAAAAGTTCATTAATCGAAGTCGTACATGGCGATGTAAAAGATTATGAGATGGTTCGATCTTTAGTACAAGAGTGTAATGCAGTTATAAGCACTTTAGGATTGGGGCAACCGCCAAGCGAATATACCATATTCAGCCAAGCAACTACAAATATTATTCGGGCGATGCAGCAATATAAAATTCAGCGTTATATTTTAATAACCGGATTGAATGTTGATACACCCTCCGATCAAAAAAGCGTGGTAACAAAATCTGCCACCGAGTGGATGTATACTAACTTTCCTAAAACTACTGCTGATAAACAATTAGAATATAGCATCTTAGTTGAAAGTAATATTGACTGGACTTTGGTTAGACTTCCATTAATTGAACAGACAGATGCTAGAAATGAAGTAAGGGTTAGTTTAGAGGATTGCCCTGGTGACAAAATAAGTGCTACTGATCTGGCATATTTTCTAGTTGAACAATTATCCAATAATACCTACATCAAGAAGTCTCCTTTTATAGCCAATATTTAAATTATACACATTGAATCCGAAATGGCTTACTTTTATAATTTAATTTGTTATTGTGTATAAAAATAAGTGCCACGTGCAATAGCTCGTGGCACTTTTACAAACTGGCAGCGTTTAAAAGTATTTTGATTTAAACCGAGGTATCGAACAAGGTTCCTATTTTCTGCGGCGGAATTTTACCTAAATGCACATAAGCTAATTCGGTAGCTTCCCGGCCGCGGGCGGTACGTTTAATATAGCCTTCCTGAATCAGGAATGGTTCGTACACTTCTTCAATGGTTTCGGCTTCTTCACCGCAAGCGGTAGCAATAGTAGACAAACCAACCGGACCGCCTTTAAATTTATCGATAATGGTATTCAGAATGCGGTTGTCCATTTCGTCTAAACCGTTCTGGTCAACATCCAGGGCATTCAAAGCAAACTGGGCAATGCCAACCGTAATGGTACCATCGCCTTTTACCTGGGCAAAATCGCGGGTCCGGCGCAGCAAGTTGTTCGCAATACGAGGCGTTCCCCGGCTCCGGCGGGCAATTTCAAAAGCCGCATCTTCGTGAATGGGCGATCCCAATATTTCGGCCGATCGCTTCACAATGCTGGTCAGCAAAGCCGAATCATAATATTCCAATCGCGAATTAATGCCGAAACGTGCCCGCAACGGTGAAGTTAGCAAACCCGACCGCGTGGTGGCTCCAATTAAGGTAAACGGATTCAGAGATATTTGTACGGTACGGGCATTCGGACCAGAATCGAGCATAATATCGATTTTGTAGTCTTCCATGGCCGAATACAAATACTCCTCCACAATCGGGTTTAACCGGTGAATCTCATCGATAAACAGTACATCGTTTTGTTCCAGGTTGGTTAATAGCCCGGCCAGATCGCTGGGTTTATCCAATACCGGTCCGGAAGTCATTTTTATGTTGGCGTCCAGTTCGGAGGCCACAATGTGCGAAAGCGTGGTTTTACCCAAACCCGGCGGTCCGTGCAGCAACACATGGTCTAAAGCTTCGCCCCGCCGACGGGCGGCCTGTACAAATATTTTTAAGTTCTCTACGATTTTAGCCTGACCGGTAAAGTCCCGGAAACTCAAAGGCCGAAGCGCCTTGTCTATTTCCTTTTCGGCCGGCGACATACTATCATCAGAACCAGTTAGATATTCTTCGCGCATAAATTATAAGGCAATTTAATTTTCTTTTCTTTAGTATAAAGATAACGCATTTGCCGCAAAAAACCGTCTCTTCAGCTTTATTATATTCCTAAAAACTAATTGTTTTCGATTACAAACAATATATTACTAAACTAATTAGCAAATATATCTTCTACTTTTAAATTGCCGACGATGCGAATATAAAAGTTTTGCTACTTAAAAGCCTGAATACCGGTAATATCGGCACCAGTAATGAGTAGGTGAATATCGTGGGTACCTTCGTAAGTAATCACCGATTCCAGATTCATCATGTGGCGCATAATCGGGTATTCGCCGGTGATGCCCATGCCGCCGTGAATCTGGCGGGCTTCGCGGGCTACGTTAAGGGCCATATCTACGCTGTTGCGCTTGGCCATGGATATTTGCTGGGTAGTGGCTTTGCCTGAGTTTTTTAGGGTACCCAGCCGCCACACCATTAACTGGGCTTTGGTTATTTCGGTCAGCATTTCGGCTAACTTTTTTTGCACCAACTGAAAAGAAGCAATGGGTTTATCGAACTGGATGCGTTGCAAAGCATAGTTCCGGGCCGATTCAAAACAATCGATAGCCGCGCCAATAGCACCCCAGGCAATGCCGTAACGCGCCGAATCTAAACAACCCAGCGGACCTTTTAAGCCATCGATATTAGGGAGCAGGTTTTCTTTGGGCACTTTTACGTCTTCGAAAACCAGTTCGCCGGTGCTGCTGGCGCGCAAACTCCATTTATTATGGATTTCGGGCGTAGAAAAACCTGCCATGCCGCGCTCTACAATTAAGCCTTTGATGCGCCCCTGCTCGTTCTTCGCCCAAACAATGGCTATATCGCACACCGGCGAATTAGAGATCCACAACTTAGAACCATTGAGCAAATAATAATCACCTTTATCTTTGATATTGGTGAGCATACCGCCGGGATTGGAGCCAAAATCCGGTTCGGTAAGGCCAAAGCAACCCAGCATTTCGCCGGTAGCCAGCTTGGGTAAATACTTTTGCCGCTGTTCTTCGGAGCCGTACTGGTAAATCGGGTACATCACCAAAGAGCCCTGCACCGAAGCTGTAGACCGCATACCCGAATCGCCGCGCTCAATTTCCTGCATAATAATGCCGTAAGCAATATAATCTAAGCCACCACCCCCGTATGCTTCCGGGATAGTTGGCCCAAAAGCGCCTACATCGCCAAACTTCTTTACCATTCCTTGCGGAAAGTACGCGTCCTGCGCCCATTTTTCTATAAAAGGCGAAATTTCCCGCTTCACGAAATCGCGCATGGTTTGCCGGATTAACTTGTGTTCATCAGTCAGCAAATCATCTACTTGAAAATAATCGACAGTACCGGAATGATCTAAAGCCATAGAATCGCAGATCTTGAATCGCTGATTTAAGCGGATTAATTGGATTAAGCGGTTTTTTTGTACACCCAACAGAATCGCTGATTTGCGCAGTTTTTTTGAATTGCGCGGATTCTATTGGTTACAAAAGTTAAGTCTGTTACAAGGTATTTATTCTGGTCCATTTATTCAAACTCTTCATTAACTATTCTACTTTTATCAACCAGGAAATCTTCTAATAAAAAAAGAGCTCCCGTAGAAGCCCTTTTTAATAGTTTGATATCATCTTTGCAAGTCAATATTCACCGTAAATCTTTAACTCAAGATTTTGACTGATTTGGTTACATAGAATCCGCGAAATTTAATAATCCGCATTAATCAGCAATCAGCGATTCTGATTAATACATAGCATCCGCGTAATCGGCTTAATCAGCGTAAATCAGCGATTCAGAAGCGCAAATTTAAAGATAACAGGAAATTGCGGGTGGCCTGCGGATAATAGTAGTTATAATCGTAGCGGGTAGGGTCGCCGGCGTATTGTTCGCTAAAGGTATAGCCATTGGCTTCGTATTTTTTATTTAATAAATTATTCACCAATAAAGCTACTTCTGCTTCCCGCATAAAACCAGGATGCAGGGTATAACGCAAACGCAAATCCATTACGCCGTAACCGTTTATTTTCCGGTTTTCGCTGGAGGTATTGTCTAAATATTGCTTGCTAACGGTTTTGTAAAGCAAGGCTGCCCGCAGGCCGGTAAGCGGCTGCCATTCCAGTTGATGTGCCGATACAATAGCGGGTGAAAAGGAAATATCGCTTTCGGCGTAATTGTTTTCTACTACACTTTCTACGTTGTAATCAACATCGTACACGTAAACGGTTTCGTTGTAATTCCGGATTTTATTGCGGCTTACAGTCAGATTGCTGCTAAATTCCAGGAAATTGTGCAGGTTAAATGCCCCGGCTAACTCTATACCGGTACGGTAACTATCTTTTATATTGGTACGCAAAGCCGATCCCACATCATTCAGTTGCCCCGTAAGCACCAGTTGATTATTATAATTCATATAATAATAATTCGCATTTAAGCGGTAGCGTGTTCCTTTGCCCGATATAGCTCCAGGGCCGCCTTGCAAGCGATAACCCGCTTCCAGGTTATACAATCTTTCGGGTAGCGGACTTCCGGCGCCTTGCCGGTCTACAAAGTCGGTTCGCACGGGTTCGCGGTTACTAACGGCATAAGATGCATATATATTCTGTTGCGGCGACAGCGCGTACGTAATCCCGGCTTTGGGATTGAAGAAATTAAACTGGGCCTGCTGGGTTATATCGCGTTGGTCATCGTCGATGCCTCCAATTTCGTAATTAATGGTGCGGTATTGTAAATCGCCGTAAACGCTTAATTTGTCGGTAACCAGGTACGTAGCTTTGCCAAAAATATTAAAGTCTCTTTTTAAAGCATTGCCGTCGTAATAATGCTGGCGGATATTACTGTTAGAAGCAAAACGCGCCCAGATTACCTCGCCGTAGTGGTCACCATCGTAGCGGTTCCAGGCTCCGCCCAAAGTAGCCGTTAACCGACTATTGCGGGCATTATAGTTTAAAGCATAAGTAGCGCCGTAAAAATAATTATCGAGCCATTTTCGCCGGATCAAATCGCTGGCACTGATAACCGAATCGCCGATTACTACCGCTGGAATACGGTAATCTACTAAATCATCGTCTGCCCGATACTCTTCGTAATAACCGCGGCCCCGGGTTAAGTGAAAAGCACCACCGAGATCGAATTGTTCGCCCAGCATTTTAGCGTAATGTAACTGGTAATGATCTTGCTGGTAGTTATCCGTCTGGTTTTCGTAGGTGTAGTAATTATACGTGCGGTCAGTTTCGAGTTTATCTTCGGGCACGCCGTACCACGATTGATAGGTTTGCTCCTGACCCGAGAAAGTAACAAACTTGAGCATACCGGTTTTACCCAGGTAACCAGCCGATAAATAATATGATTTGAGGTTAGAAAAAGCCCGGTCTACGTAGCCATCCGAAGCTATTTTGGAAAGACGGCCATCAAAGCTAAACTTGTTTTTAATCAGGCCGGTGCCAAAAGCTACCGTATGTTTCCAGGTGTCAAAAGAGCCGTAAGTATTGTTCAACTCCGCATAAGCTTCCTGATTAAAACCGGTAGTCCGAATATTTAAGCTGGCGCCAAAAGCGGCCGCCCCGTTGGTAGACGTTCCGACGCCCCGCTGCACCTGCACATCCTGGATAGAAGAACCCAGATCCGGCATATTTACGAAAAAGGCACCGTGCGATTCGGCATCGTTAATTGGAATACCATTTACGGTTACGTTAATGCGGGTAATATCGGAGCCCCGGATGCGAATACCTGTATACCCCACGCCAGCGCCGGCATCGGAATTTACCACTACCGAAGGCGTTTGGTCTAGTAAATAAGGAATATCCTGGCCAAAATTCCGCTCCTGAATTTCTTCTTTGCTGACGTTGGTAAAGGTGGTTCCGGTTCGTTCGTTGGCGCGGGTAGCACTTACTATTACTTCATCGGCCTGAAAAGTGGTTTTATTTAAAGCAATATGGAGCTGCAAAGGCTGATCCTGCACCGTTATACTTTGGCGAAAAGAATCGTAACCCACATACGTAACTACCAGCTCATACGTACCCGGCGCCGGATTATTAAAAATAAAATTTCCATTCCGATCGGTAGTTGTTCCCAGGGCCGCATTTGTAATGCGTACGGTGGCGCCAATTAAGGCACCCTGGGTAGTAGCATCGGTTACGTTGCCCGAAACCGTACCTTGGGCAAAAACAATAAATGGCAGAAAGGCAAGAAGCCAGGCAAGTATCTCTTTCTTCATTAAACTAATATGTGAAAAATTAAAACTTAGCCCAGGAGTGGCTCGTCGGATAATGACCGAAAGAAAAAAGAAAAACCGTTATCCCTTCGCCGGCATTACCCGGATCAGGTTCAATGGGTATGATCTCAGCCCGTATTATTAAGGCACCCCTAAACTGCAACAAAGGTAAGTGGCTTATTTTGAAATAAAAACTATACGAACCTTTTTTAGCAAATAGAAGCAAAAAAAATTGAAAAAGATAAAACTGGACCCTAAAAAACAAAAACAAAACCCTTAATTATTCGTTAAGCATTTTAGCTGAAATTGCCAAATAATCTGTTCATCTGGTTTATTTTCGACCTTTATACTTTATATATAATACTTTTATTTCTGGGAATGGGAGTCGTATGATTAGCTTGTTTTACACCTTTGCTGTTTTAATGATTGTGGCTTACTTCATGGTAATGCCCAAAAGAAGATATAAAAATCCGCCATCAGAAGGAAACGATGACGATGGGGGTGAACCAATTGATTATGATTTACCTGATTTGGATTTGCCGCCGGGTATTTCTTTGCCTATCAACGACTTTGAACCAGATTATAACAAAAAACCTTCCCGTATTTTTGTAGACGAGGACGGCATGTTGGTTTATTCCAAATAAATCAGGTTCAGATAAAATATAGAATAGTCCGGGCGGGTAAAGCAACTACCAGCCCGGGCTTTTTATTTTCGTAAGTTTAAATTTGCGAAATACGCACCAGGTTCTGCAGCTTGGCAAAGCCCACAACTCTTACTTTAATTATATTTTAACCGACATCTAGGCAATCAACTTTTCAAAACAAACAAAATTACCCTTTCTAAAAATTACATGCCCCCGTTCTGCGTAGTTTAACTTACGGTAAAGGCTGCCGGCAATGGGGTTCTCTACCATGGTATCTAACCGGATACTTGCGTAATTATTTTTGCGGGCAAACTGCTCCGCAAAAAACATTAGCTTTTTAGCAATGCCTTTCTTTTGATAATGCGGATGCACACATAAGCGGTGCACTACTAATGGTTTATAATAATGCCAGTTGATGTGCTGATATTCCGGCGGCTCTTCGGTATTTAACACCACTATTCCGGCTAAATGCTCGCCTATAAAAAAGCCAAATAAAGTTTCGGTTTGTATATCTTCGGCCAGGGTTGCAACATCCGGGTAAATATCATCCCACTGAAAAATTTGCTGCTTTTCCATTTCCGCAACTGCCAACTTTATTAAAGCCATTACTTCCGGTAACTGGTTGGTAGCAACCTGCGTTATCGATTCTTCCGTTACTGGTCCAGGTCCCATATTAAAATACCCGGATGGTATAAGCGCAGGTAAATTTTTCGTTTGAGGGCAGATTCATGATACCTTCTTTTTGAGTTAAATCACCGCTATCGCTTACGTGGCTAGCAATGCCGTGCCAGGGTTCCAGGCAAATAAAAGGTGCACCTCTTTCTTTCGTCCAGATACCAAAATAAGGGTAATTTTTAAATTCGAAAGCTAGTCCGTGCGTCTGCTTATCGGTTTTTAAAGTTATTTTTTCTGAATTAAGACCTTTTAGTACAATGGCGTCTTTTTCGAAAAGTTCGTAACGGAGCGGCAGTATTTTTTGATTATCCAACACGGCCTCGGTTTGTCCGTTTTGCAGGCCATCCAGCAATAGAAAGCGGTTTAAAGTTTCCGGATTATCAAATTCCAGGTAATAATCTGTAAAGGCTTCGTCGGGTAAAAGCGGACAGTTAAATGCCGGATGCGCGCCAATAGAGAAAAGCATATTTTCGTTGCCGGTATTCTGAACGGTATAGGTTATTTCCAAGGCATTGCCGGCTAAGCGGTAGTTTGTTTCTAACCGGAAAACAAACGGGTAAACGGCCAGTGTTTCTTCAGAACTGGTCAGGGCAAAGGTTAAAGTATTTTTGGTTTGTTGTTCTAATTTAAAATTCAGGTCGCGGGCTATGCCGTGCTGCGGCAATTTATAAGTATCACCGCCCCACTGATAGGCTCCGTTGGGCAACTTACCCACAATCGGGAAAAGCACGGGGGCGTGGCGGGCCCAAACGGTGGGGTCAGCTTGCCAGATATATTCCAGGTTATGGGCGGTATCCCGGAAACTGCTGAGTTCGGCGCCGTGCTCTTTTACTTCTACTATATACGTTTCGTTTTTAAGTTGATGTATCATGGACTTTTTATTTTGCGCTTAATAGCTCATCTACGTAAGAAACGGCATTTTGCAACCGTTTTTCAGCCGTGCCCGATATCTCGATAAAGTTAAACCGGTATTGCTGTAATTCCTTTTTGTACCAATCGTAAAAAAATTGCCGCAGGTGCGGATGCTCCCGTTGCGGATCGGGTTCCCAGGGCAGATCTACGTTCATGAGCAAATACAAATTAAAATCCTGCTTTTCCAAAGCTTCTAAAATCCACACGGGGCAAGTGCCAAAAGCGTGCAGCATCCAGATTTTTATTACCAGCAAATCGGTATCGGCGAATAAAATTTGGCTTGCCGGCGGAACAGCCTGCTGATAACTGGCTAATTGGCCGCGGACAATATTTTCTAAGTCCTGGGCGGTATAACGGCCGGGTAATTCTGATATATACGTACGGGCATATTCCGGCACCCACACCGTATTATAATGCGCCGCCAGTTGCTGGGCAAGCGTAGATTTTCCCGTTGATTCGGGTCCGGTGATGGCTACTTTTAAAATGGCGTTTTGCAAGTGGATATTTATTTTAGGCTTTCGCAAAGAACAAGTAGTTTGCTGAAAGCCATTATTTTTGGAATGAATAACCGGCCATGGCCAGTATTAAGACTAGCCAGCGCAACTTTATTAACACAAAGGCTGCCCGGAATGCTATAGATTAACCATTTAGAACTGCAACCGGAAAATACTACTGCCCTTCAGCGGCGAAAGTACGGAAATTGTGCCTTTATATGCCTTTATATAAGGCATCATTTGCTTCGAAATACTTAAACTAATACCCGAGCAATTTCTTTTTTGAACCCTTTTTTATTTGCCTGGTTGGGCATGCCCTGAATAATAGTTTGAATCTGATTGCTGGAAACCTGCTCCAACGATGCATAACTAGTGCTCCATAAAGATTTGTTTGACGGGAATCCTGGCCGCCGTTTCAGTGTGTTTTCACCTGAAACAAATTATCGGTTATTCCACTACCCGACAATCTATAGTTTATCAAGCACTAGCGACAAAATAAACTCGAAAAAATTTATATTAAATATTTTATATATTTTATTTAATTTTTTATCTTTATTTCTCAAAGTGTTTATATGCTATTAGATAAGCTAAATATTGATGCAGGTATTTATTTAAACCTAATCATTGCTACACAACTTTCAATCTTAAAAAAGTAACTTATGCTGAATTTGCACTGGTTTTTATATTTTATTCTGGCTATATTAATTACACTTGCTTTTTACAAAGTTCTGAAATTCGCCTGCCACCAGGTTCAGCATGAGTTTAATACGCTGAAGCAAATAATTGAGAAAAGTCCGTTGCGGTAAATCTAATTTTATCTGCAGCAATCATTTTTGCCAGGGATATTAACTACAATACTCCCGGAATGCAAACGGCCGGATAATAGGATTACAGACGTAATAATTAATCTTAAAACAGCTGCGGCAGTTGCTCATTTGTAATTTTTTCCTTCTGCTATTTTTTAAAGGCACTTAGGATGCAACCACTTACTCCCTTTTGGGGCCTGTTGTATATACGCTGAGTTCCCAAAAACCTTTATGAAAAAGCTCCTTTATTTATTCTTTTTCTGGCTGATTGTGTCCTGCGAAAAAGAAGAAGTTAAGTCCCAAATTACAGTTGATTCGATTATTTTGGTTGAGGTACAGGAAATAATGGCGGGTAGCGAAAAGAAATTAATCCTTAACTGCCAGACCGAAAAGACTTACCCCTGCGCTAATTATTATATTCGGGTGATTCAGAATATATCAGACAATAAGTTTTCGGTTATGTTTACCGACATTGGCACTGATGGAGTATGTGCAACTGCTCTAGGGCCCGCCCGAACAAAGATATATTTAGGCTCACTCGGTTACGGTACCTATCCGCTCTCATTCCATGTAAATGGTTTGCGGAATACCGGCACTTTAACCATTACCGATTCGCAAATCCTACTGAATCTTCCCCAACAAAACGGCATTAAAATTATAAATCCGGTTTATACCAGGTAAATATATTTAAATACTCACTTAAGCGTGATAATGAAATAATATTCAACTAACTAACCAGGAAATTTACCTATTTATACCCTTCTAAACTTAGGAGATCGTTTTCCTTATCATTACGCATAAAAAAAGCTACTGTAGCAGTAGCTTCTTCTTTCACTTAATTAATCACCTCTAATTAATCCCGGTTCACAAATTTAGAAAAGCGGCTTTCCTTGCCGTCTTTGGTTTCTTCCTGGTAAATCATGGCTAGTTTGCGGTCATCGAAGGTTTTAAAGAACTCTTCCCAGGATATTTCTTCTAAGTTATCTTCGGCATAGCCCGGAAAATTAATGCGGAGCAAACCGCCTTCTTCGTTGCCGGTGCCTTTTACGCGGGCGGGTTTACCATCGTGCTCTTCGGCCCATTTCTGGATAGTTTTATGATCGGTTGTGGTTTGAGATTTTCCTGCCATAGTTTTTCGGTTTTGTAGGTTCCAATTGTATTATTAAAGACGCTACTGCTTTTAAAAAGTTACCTTATTAAAACTGAAATTACGCCTCTGTCTTTCTAACTTACAAAGCAAAACTAATTTATTAGTTAATTAACGGGCAAATAAAACCTGGGTGAAACATTAATTATTTACGTAGCAAAATAATAACTTATATATAATAAGTAAGTGGACCACACATTCACTCATTTATTAATTCTGTCATTGTACTTATATCCTGATACAAGAGTAAATATATCCTACGACTCAGTTTCTGGTTTTGTCCGGAAATATCGTAGGTTAACCAGCAATAGCTATATATCCGCTTCTATGTAGTAATGCAGATTTTCTTTGGTAATAATATCTAAAGGAAGATATTTGATGGGATTAACCGTTTTCTTAAAAACCAGTTGGTCGGTTAAACCATAAATGCCCCAGTACCCTTGCCCTTTAGGATTTTGGTTGATTAAAAAATCAATGGTGTTCTTATTAAGAAAATAAAGGTTCTTTTCCATCAGGTCATAACCAATAAGCCGGATGTGCTTCATATTACGGAGTTCTAAATATTGGGCAATGGTATGGGCCTTGGAATTGGTAACAAAAATTCCTTTGATGTTAGTATGTACAGACAAAAAACGATCTAGCTGATCTATAAAAAAGCCGTCACCGGAGTTTTGTAAATTTACCTGTTGTATCTGGTAATCGTTTTTAGAGGCCTGCTGCGCAAAATAATCAATAAATCCTTGTTCTTTATTAACCAAATGAGACGAGTTGGCCAGGTCTACATCAATATGGGCGACCAGAAAGTTAGCCGGAGCCGGATTGCCGTAATGCAACAGTTTAGCCGCTAAAAAACCACTTTGGTAGGAGTCCTGACCTATATAAAGTAAGGGTTCATAATCAGGAATATGGGTGTTAAATAAAGCAAAAGGAATACCCGCTTCTTTCCATTGTTTAAAATAAGCAATGCTCTCCCGGTAAAAAATGGGAGCCACTAATATAGCATCCGGCGCCATCTCGCTTATTTCTAAAGCCTTATTTCCAAAAGAGCCACTATTAACGGGGTCAAAAATAAATTGCTTCACCCGGACGCCGTACTGCATTAATTCGCTTTCAGCTTTTTCTATGCCGGTTTTAGGAGCCTGCCAGTAACTATCTTTGGCCGGGTCGGGTATAAGTGCCGCTATATTAAACAAACGGTTGGTTACCAGGGTACGGGCAATCAGGTTGGGTTGGTAATTCAACTCTTTCGCGATTTCCAGAACTTTCAGCCGGACTTCCTCGGCTACTCTACCCCGGTTGTGAAGTACCCGGTCTACGGTGCCGGTTGATACTTCTGCTTTTTTGGCAATATCCTTTATGCGTACTATCCCTTTTTCCACCAATATTTAACTAAATTCCGAAGCGTTATTTTTCTTTAAGATGTTTACGAATATAAAATGCAGTTGGCTGCAGCGAAAATTATGATGCCGGTTTATCTTGCCCTGATAGCCTAAGAAGGGTAAGAAAAACCACTTAATAACAAGGGCATAAAATGCCGCTCTTAACTGCTACCCAGCCAATACCCTTAAGTAATTTTATAGAAATGCTTACAGAATAACCTTACAAGTTTTTAAGCACATTTAAAAGATGGGCGGTATATTTACTAATTAAAGGTTTTTAAGAAGTTGAAGCAAATAGCTGTATACTATTTTTAATGGGTAAGGCAGAGGCAATACATTATATAAAATGAATGTGCATTTTATAATCGTATAAAAATTTTTTTTTGGTATAACCAGTAGCATATATACCATTCCAGCAACAAGGTTGCGATGGCTGCCAGTACCGCCTGTACCGGAGCCGCCACCTGCAGCCACGCCGTAATACCATTCGTAAAAATGGCCACTACTTCGTTTAGCCACTGATGACCTACAGTTTCAAAAAACAGGTAAATAAAAATCGGATTCATACCTACCATCATAAAATATAATATCCAGTTGCCCGCTTTTCTCACATCAATGAGCCAATAACATAAAGCAATCAGCAGCAGCACCCAACCACCCGATGTTAGTACAAAGGAAGCCGTGCAAATGCGTTTGATTATCGGGCTAATTTCCCAGCTATCTAACGCATAGCCGGTTATTAAACCCATAAGCCCGGCAATAATCAGTATTCTTAGTTTTTTAGCAGATAGAGCCGAAGAAGCTAAAAGGCGCCCAATTAAGGCGCCCCAAATAGTATGTGCGGTAGTGGGAATAAAGTTGATGGCTACCCAATTATCGCTGTTTAATTTGCCCATTAATATCAAATCTGCCCAGGACCCAAAATTATGGCCGGGTACGAAGGGCTGATTAAAACCCGGAATATTGGAAAACCGGTACAGAAGTTCGGTAATAAAAATCAGCAACAAAGAAACAGCTATTTGAGTTTTAACGCTTTTATAGAGTACAAAATAAGTAAACAGCAAGGTAAAAGCTAATTGGGAAAGTACGTTCCATAGTTCCCAAACAAGTTTGCCGGCATAAACACAATGCAAAGCTACCCCGCATATTAATAATTTAAGGCTGCGGATAAATACATGTTGCTGAATATTCCGGGGTGTATCTCCTTTGGCTAACCGGCTCTGGGTCGAAAAAAATAAAGATACGCCCGCAATCGTCATAAAACCCGGCTGAATCAAGTCCCAGAAATGTAGCCCCCGCCAGGGAACATGAAAAAATTGCTTTACTGCTTCTGCCGCCACTCCGGCCGGCCCGGTTAGTTGACTTAAATGTTCATATAATAAAGTGCTTTCTGCTGCCAGTAAGACCATGATTAAACCACGCACAAAATCTAAAGACAAAAGACGATGATTAGTTGTCATACACAAGATTACAGGGGTATCTTTTTAAGTTAATTTAGAAAGCAATACCGGATTGAAATATAAGGCCTTATTTATTTGATTATGGTAATGTAAGATATTTCTTAAGCCTTTCTATATTACCTGATGCACGCCCCAACTATTTGTTTTTTAAATTTAGATCAGGAAATAAATGCCGGGTACTTGTAATAGAAAAATTCTTGCAACTGCGTCAAGACAACTGTTCCGGACAAATATTTAGCTTATAATTTTTAAATAATGCCACCAGGTACAGTAAAGCCAATATTTTATTGGCCCGGTATAACTATTCATTAAGTTCAAAGATATATTTTAAACTCACAAAATCAATATAGACCCAACATATATTGTGTTCGAACACGCTATGAAAAAATCCATGCGTTTACGAACACATTTTTTTTACTTTTTCTTGCTATTGTAATTTTAAGTCTTTATGTTTAACACATAGAAGTTAAAAAAAAGTAAATTAAATCAAGTAAGAGGTATATTATAAAGGGCATAAGATTAAGCATCCAGCTTATTTCGTTAAGAGTACTTTGAAATTAATCGGTTTTATCAGAAGATTAAGTTGGCAAAAGGCCTAACCTAAAAAGGAAAAGTTGATTTAAGCAATTCGGCACTAAGAATTTCAAAAAGATGATCAGTTTTTAAGCTAACTATTCATAGCGTCTATTCGGCAGGGTAAATATTTGATTAGGACGACAGCCAAATAAATTTTTCTGAAGAGCCTTTTTAAACTGAAACAAACCAATAATTATGAAAAAGACTAAGCTTTTATCTTGCTTTTTATTGGCTGCTCTCAGGCGCTGCCAAGTTTCTGAGCAGTTATGCTTAAACGATTAAAAACTATCACCCGTACCGCTATTTTTCAGCAGCGTTTAGCAAGTATTTTTCAATATACATAAATCCTTTTTGCTCATCTTAAAAGCCTTACTCCTGCCATACCCACAAGAATTTAATAGCTACTCATTAAACGCGACTTATATGGAAAAAATATTACAAAGATGTTGCCTGGCTTTTGCTTTGTTTATACTGGTATTGCAAGCCTATGCCCAGGAACGCACTGTAACCGGCAGTGTAACTTCTAAAGAAGACCAGCAAGGTTTACCCGGCGTTAGTGTATTAGTAAAAGGAACAACCCGGGGGACTACTACTAACATAAACGGCACCTATAGCCTTGCGGTGCCTGCCGGCAGTACTACCTTGGTTTTCTCTTTTATAGGCTACACTACGCAGGAAATACCTATTAATAATCAAACAGTTTTAAACATTGCCCTAACCCAGGACAATGCGGCTCTTAACGAAGTGGTGGTAGTTGGTTATGGCACCCAGCGCAAAAGAGATTTAACCGGGGCCATATCCTCGGTTAAAGCCGCAGACCTGGTCGTAAATAACGGATCGGCTTCTATCGGGCACATGTTAAAAGGCAAAGCAGCGGGTTTAATGATTCGGGAAAACAGCGCGCAACCCGGCGGTGGCTTGGATATTCTGATTCGCGGGGCCGGCTCTGTTAATGCCAGTAATGCGCCTTTAATTGTGGTTGATGGATTTCCTATTTCGGACCTGCAGCAACCAGATAATGGCGGACGCTATCAGGCGGGTACCCAAAGCATTTTAAACTCTTTTAACCCCAACGACATCGAATCAATTGAAGTTTTAAAAGATGCCAGCGCTACTTCTATTTACGGTTCACGGGCGGCCAACGGGGTTATCTTAATTACTACCAAAAGAGGAAAAGAAGGCAAAGCTGCCGTACAATATTCTTCGTCTTTTTCTTATCAGAACTACAACAATCCTTTTAAAGTATTGCCTTTAAACGAATGGATGCAGGTACGCAACGAGGCGGCCTGGGAGCAGTGGAACTTTGATAACAATGTTTATCCGTACGGCACCCGCACCCTGGCCGAAGCCCAGGCCGATCCGGTGAACGGTGATTTCAGAAAGTTATATACTCAAAATGCCATAGACAACGTGGGCATAGGTACCGATTGGATAGACCTGGTAACCCGCGATGGCACCATTCAGCAACATAATTTATCGGTTTCGGGCGGCAGCAAAGCCACGCGCTTTCTTTTATCCGGTAATTATTACGATCATAACGGCGTAATTAAAAATTCCGGTCTCCAAAGATATACCATGCGGGCCAACGTTGACCAGGATATTAATAAATACTTAAAACTGGGAATTAGCCTAACCGCCAGCCGCATTAACAACAACAACAGCCAATTAGGAGGTGAACAATACGAAAATTCGGGTATTATCCGGGCCGCCCTGCAAATGGGCCCCCATATAAAACCCGTAGACGAAAACGGCAACTACCCGGTAAACCCGCTGTTGGCCTTACAGCCAAATCCCGCTTCTTTATTAACCATTACCGACCAGGGCCGGGTAGAGCGAATGCTTATGAACTCTTTCCTGGATATAATGCCGGTACAAGACCTGACCATAAGACTAAAAGCCGGTATGGACCGCGGGCTTACCAAAAGATGGAATTATTTACCCAAAACAACTATTCACGGTGCCTTAGAATACGGCAAGGCTTCCATAGCCGAAACCGATAAAGACGATTACTTACTGGAAGCTACTGCCAACTACTCCAAAACGTTGGCCAGCAGCCACACCTTTAATTTATTAGCGGGGATTTCGGAGCAAAAGTTCATGACCGATTATAACAGTATGGGCAGTGCTAACTTTATCTCCGATGCTTTTTTATGGAATAACCTGGGTGCCGGTAGCAGTACCCGCACCGTAGGATCTTCGCGGCAGGAAAATATGATTGCCTCTTATTTCGGACGGTTAAATTATAACTTTAAAGACCGCTATCTGTTCACCTTTACCGTGCGTACCGATGGCGCCAGCGTTTTTGCCCGGAACAACAAATGGGGCACCTTCCCTTCAGCTTCTATTGGCTGGAATATAGCCGAAGAACCTTTCTTTAAAACCATCTCAACGGCGGTATCGCAATTAAAATTACGAGCAAGTCACGGTAAAACCGGTAACGCCTCCATTGGCAGTAATGCTTTTGCGGCTTATTATGCTTATCCGGCCTGGCTTACCGGTAACGATGCCATCGACATTGGTGTGTCTTTATCCCGGCTGGAAAACCCGGACCTAAAATGGGAAACTACTACCGAAACCAACTTGGGCTTAGACTATAGTTTCTTTAACGGCCGCATAGACGGCTCCTTAGAAGTGTACAATAAAGTTATTTCGGATTTATTAGCCTGGAAATCGATTAACTCCTACCAGCCGATTAACACGGTAATGGCCAATATCGGCGAAACGCAAAGTAAAGGTTTTGAACTAACCGTTAATACCCGGAATTTACAAAGCGGCAGTTTTGAATGGCGAACCACTTTTGCTTTCTCTAAATTTAAAGATACTTGGCGCAAAAGAGCCGACGACTGGAAGCCGGCTGTTTACGAAAGCGAAAATGATCCTATCCGGGCTGTTTATTCCCGCCTATCAGATGGCATTATGCAAATTGGAGAAGAAGTACCTTCTCAGCCTGAATTAAAACCCGGCATGATTAAAATAAAAGATATTGATGGCTACCAGCGGGATGCCAGCGGGAACCCCATGGTAGATGAAAACGGCCGCTTTATCAGAACCGGAGCCGCCGACGGCATTATAGACGACGCCGACACCCGCTTAATTGGCACCACCGATCCCAGCCTGATTGCCGGTATCACCAATATCATCCAATATAAAGGCTTTTCCCTGAATTTCGATTTTAACGGTTTGTTTGGGCGTAAAATGTCCGATCCCAATTATACCACCTACGGCGTAAGTGCGGCGGGTATTTACACCTATGGCTATAATGCCCTGAGCACTGTAAAAGACCGCTGGACCCCGGAAAACCCTTCTACTACCCAGCCCAGCTCTTTCTACGGCTGGTCGCCCTACGGCGGCGGCGATTTCTTCCTGCAGAAAGCCTGGTTTGTCCGGTTACAGAATGTTTCGCTGGGGTATAATTTACCTAAGAAATGGCTAGGCAACGTGTTTCAGGATGCCCGCCTGAATGTTAATGCTCAGAATTTATTTGTGATTACGCCTTACACCGGAGTAGACCCCGAAACAGACGCTTATACAGCGGCATATCCCAATGTTAAAACTTATACCATGGGTATCAACTTCACCTTTTAATAAACCTGATTAAAAGTAAAAAAATGAAAATGCGCCAAATATTACTAAATATAGCTTTACTGCTGGCCTTGGGCAGTTGCACCGAAGATTTAAACTCCGTTGATTACTCGGAAATTAATCCAAGTATTTTTCCGCAATCAGAAGCCGATGTGCAAGCCATGGTAAATGCCTGTTACTATCCGCTTCGCGGGTCCTGGGGTAATGGCATTCATTCTACTTCGGAGCGGGGCATTATGTTTTTAGCCGATGCCACTACCGAAATTATTTATGGTAAATACGGCGACCAGAACTTAGCATCACTGCATAATTTTAAGCCCACCGATGCCGGCTTTACGCATTACTATGATGATTTTTATAACCGGGTTAGTTTAATGACTTTAACCATTAGCCAAATAAATGAAGCTAATGTAAGTGACGAAATAAAGAAAAGCGCTATTGCCGAAATTCGTTGCGCCCGGGGCTTACTTTGCTACGAATTATTTGACCTGTACGGCCCCATTGTAGTAGCGCCGCTGGAAGTGCTGCAAAGCCCCTTGGAAGAAGCACCGCTTGCCCGGTTAACGCACGAAGAAATGGTTTCTTTTATTGAAGCCGACCTGGTAGCCGCTGCCGAAGACCTGCCCCTGCCAACAGAAGCGGAGTATGGCCGGTTTAATAAAGCCTTAGCCAAAATGATTCAGATACGGCTTAACCTGCACGAGAAAAACTGGGAAAAAGTTAAAACCCTCAGCGATGAAATAATGGCCTACAATGCTTACTCCCTCGATCCTGATTATGTAAGCATGTGGGATCTGGAAGGTGCCAAAAACAGCAACGAGGTGATTTGGGCCATTCCCTGCGATTACGACGGCACCAGCGAAAATCAATGGCAGTTAATGGTATTGCCTTCTAACTACCCCGGCAAAGGCGGCTGGGGTACCATTCAGAGCACCTGGTGGTTTTACGACACCTTTGAAAGCGCAGATAAACGCAAAACCATGTTAATTGCCGAATACACCGGCACCGACGGCAATACTTATAACCGGAGCAATCCCGGCACTGTCATGGATTATGGCCCTATTCCCTTAAAAATGAATCCGGATGTTAATAGAACTACCAGTATATCTACCGTTGATATAATTATGTACCGCTATGCCGATGTACTTTTATCGAAAGCCGAAGCCATTGCCAATGGGGCCGGCGCGCCCAATGCCGAGGCCATGGAACTGGTTAATGTAATCCGGCGGAGGGCTGGTCTGCCGGATAAAAACTTATCGGACTACAGTTCCTTAACTGCTTTCAACAATCTTATTCTAACCGAAAGAAGCCATGAGTTCTGGTGCGAAAACGGGCAGTACCGCGCCGATTTAATCCGGCACGGCAAATTCGTATCGCGGGCTCAGGAAGTAACCGGCACCACGTACTCGGCCGAGTATAAAGAGCTGTTTCCGTTTTCCCTGACCAGAATCAGTGAAGGCAAAGGCAAGTTTATTCAAAACCCGGGTTATAACTGATAAAGGCCGGGAGTAATTAATAATCATTTCACTCCGGCTTACTTTTTTGCCGCCAGGGCAACCAGTTCTTATAAATTTAACAATCATCAGGTTTTAAAGCGTTACAGATAGCAACGGAAAGTACCAAAAAGCAATCAGAAAAACTTCCGGATAAATGGCGGCTAACGGCCTGGCATAAGCAGCATAAAAAAGAATTGTGGGAAAAGAATAACATGAAAAGCAAAGTAAAAACAATCATATCACTAGCTTTCTGGAGTATCTGGCTGGGCTGCCTTATGAGCTGTACCAAAGAATCGGACAGCGAACCCAATACTTCCGCGGAAATAAAATATGAATTGTCCAGCACGATATTTCCTAATCCCGAAAGAGGTTTTATGCACTTGTACCCGGTAAAATCCGAAGGAGCGGGCTTAAATCTCAGCTTGCTTCAGACTTTCCGCACCAACAACATTACGTTGATTCACCGGCTTTATTACCTGGAAAACTTTAAAGACCAACCCCTAAGTGCCGCCGAGTTAACATTGATTCAAACAGACCTGCAAATACTACGGGAAGCCGGTTTAAAATGCGTGCTGCGCTTTGCTTATACCGATGATATGAATGGTACCGATGCGCCCTTAGCCATAGTAGAGCAACATCTGGATCAGCTGAAACCAATATTCGAAGCCAATAAAGACGTAATTGCGTTTGTTCAGGCGGGTTTTATCGGCGCCTGGGGCGAGTGGCACAGTTCCAGCAATAATCTCAGCTCTACCGAAAACCAGAAAAAGGTATTATTTAAATTGTTAAGTGTGCTGCCCACCGAACTTATGGTACAGGTAAGAACCCCGGCCATGAAACAGAATATTTTTAACACCACGCAACCCTTAACGGCCGATATAGCTTATTCTGCCGAAAACCAGGCCCGCGTTGGCCACCACAACGATTGCTTTATGTCGGGTGGCACCAATTACGGCACTTATTCCAACGTGGAAGCCGAAAAAAACTATATCAGTTCCGAAGCCCTGTATGTTCCTACCGGTGGCGAAACGTGTCCGCCTCAGAGCGGTTACGACCCTACTTGTCCGGAAGGCAGAACCGAAATGCAATTATTAAAATGGACGTACCTGAACCTGGATTATTACCAGCCTACTATTAATGCCTGGAAAAATTCGGGCTGCTTCGATGAGTTTAACCGTTACTTGGGTTACCGGCTGGCGCTGCTGAGCGCTGAATTATCTAAAGAAGCGACTACCAGTACCGAATACCAGGTAAAAATATCGCTTACCAATAAAGGATATGCTCCGCTCTATAATTATAAAAATACGCTGCTGGTTTTAAAGAACAAAGATTCGGGTACGGCTTATGAAGTTCTCCTAACGGTTGATGTACGGGCTTGTAAGCCCAACGGCACTTTAACCATTGCGGAAAACGTGAAATTTACCGGCATACCGGCCGGTAATTACCAGCTGTATCTTAAAATAGCCGACCAATCGGAAACGCTAAAGAACCGTCCCGAATACGCCGTGCGGCTGGCCAATACCGATACTTGGGTAGAAGAGGAAGGATTGAATAACCTGAGCCACGAACTGCAAATCACAACGCCCTAAATCCAGATAGGCGGTATTAAAAATCGAATTGATAAAAAGAAAAATAACAGCAAAATGAAAAAATATATTTTAATTCTGGCCGGCATCAGTATAAGCTTGCTCACGTTGGTATCCTGCGAAAAAGAAAATAACAGCAATAATACCAAAGCCGTTTTCAGTTATGTTGCCGATGGCTTTGTGGTAAACTTTACCGATTTTTCCCAAAACGCCTTTGCATATACCTGGGATTTCGGCGACCAAAGTACGCCTTCCAACAAATCTAATCCCACACATATTTACAGCAAAAAAGGCGATTACCTGGTATCCTTAACGGTTACCAAAGACGGTCAGACCAGTACGTTTCAGGATTCGGTATATGTGTTAGGGCCCAACGTTAAAATTGATGGTGATTTTACTGACTGGGAACACGTAGATTATTCTTACGAAAACGCCGGCACCAGTGGTGGTACTATTCTGGCGGTTAAAACATTTGCTTCGGCCGGTTCTCTGAACTTTTATCTGGAAGGTACCGAAGAATTTAGCCTGGCCGTATTGGATTTATACCTGGACTCCGATAATAATCCGGAAACCGGTTTTAAAACCTGGATGTATCCGGCTGCTTCCGGCGCCGATTTTCTGTTAGAGGGTAACTACGATCAGGCAACACCAGCCGCTTCCGCCGGCAGTATGTTTAAACATACCGGGGCCGATAACGGCTGGGGCTGGACCGAAGTAGGCACTTTTGGTGATGTTATCAGCTTCTCCGCCATGAAAACCGTGCAGGGGAGAAATGCCGTAGAATTTTCTATTAAACGAGAAGCTTTAAGTACCCTGAAAAACCAGGTAAACTTTGCTTTGGTTGAGATGAACTCCGGCTGGAGCGAAGTAGGTGCTTTACCGGTAAGCAAAGAACCCACTTCGGCCTTTGCCAAAATAGATTTATAAAACCGGCTACCAGGTGCCATCTTTCCTCCTATTCCCATCTGCTTAAAGTTTTGAAAACAAGAAAGAAAGAATGAATAAATACGTAGTTGCCGGCTTACTTTTATTTTGTTTACTAACAGGTTACGCAGGCAAGGCGCAGGTCAAAACAATTTCTTACACCATCAGCCCGGAAGATTTTGCCAACCCCGAAAGAGGTTTTTATGTGCCTCTAGGTAATAAGCCAGGTACTTTGTCGGCGGCTGAATTAGTTCAATACCGTAACCTGCCCGCCGGTCAGAAACTCCATGCCACTGCTGATTATACGGCCCGGGTTTCTTTAATTTACCGGGGTTATTTGCTATCCGATTTTAAAACCAGCCCTTTGAGCAGTGATTTTCTAGCCAAACTTAATCAGGACTTCCAGGCTGTTCGGCAGGCCGGCCTGAAAATAATTTTACGGTTTGCTTATACCAATGATGCCAAGTCCGGTAGCTGCGCGGATGCAAATAAAATTTGTCCGCCTTACGGCGATGCCTCTAAACCAATTATATTGCAGCATATTGCCCAGCTAAAGCCTATCCTGACGCAAAACGCTGATGTAATTGCCGTATTGCAGGAAGGATTTATCGGTATTTGGGGAGAAAATTACTACACCGATTATTTTGGAGTACCCGCGGAAAACCCAAGAGGTATTTTATCGGATAATAACTGGCGCGACCGCAACGAGGTATTACAAGCTTTACTTACGGCGTTGCCTGCCGACCGGATAGTACAGGTAAGAACTCCCCAAATAAAGCTAAAATATGTTTATGGCCCTCAGGCAGCTATTTCGGGTGCGACCATTACAGAAGCAGAAGCTTTTAACAACACCAACAAGGCCCGGATCGGGCTGCATAACGATTGTTTTCTGGCCAGCTCCGACGATTACGGCACCTTTGAATTTTTCGGATATAAGGCTCCTGCACCCAGATCGGCTAATGAAATTTTACGCCGATATTTTGAAACCGAAAGCCGCTTTGTACCCGTGGGCGGCGAAACCTGCGACGATGCCTTTAGTCCGGCCAACGATTGTGCCCCGGCCGGCCACGCCGAGCAGGAAATGGCCGCTATGCATTACAGCTACTTAAACTCTTCTTATAACAACCAGGTAAACAACGATTGGGTAACCGGCGGCTGCTTCGACAATATTAAACGAAACTTGGGTTATCGCCTGGTATTAAGATCGGCTGATTTGCCGGTAAAAGTTAAAAAAGGGGAAAAGCTGGCGGTTTCCCTGGAGTTAGAAAATATAGGTTATGCGGCACCGTTCAACCCAAGGCCGGTACAGCTTATTTTAAGAAACAGAAAATCGGGCGAGTTGCATACGCTGGCTTTCAATACCGAAATACGGAAATGGCATCCGGGCCAGATAAAATTAAACAGCTCCTTTAGTATACCGGCTACCTTAAGCAAAGGCGAATACGAGTTACTGCTTAACTTACCCGATAAGTACCCAAGTATTGCCGGCCGGCCAGAATACAGCATCCGGTTGGCCAACCAAGATACATGGGAACCCCAAACCGGTTACAATCAGCTCCGACATATTATAAAAATAAACTAAGAAGCTAACGGTTAGGCGTTGTGCCCGGTTTACTTTTTACCAGGAGAGCAATGCTTATAACCGATCATTCAAGAACCATGTTTTTAAATTTTCCTTAATAAAATTATATTATAGAAGCTTTAGCTTATAACAAAAACAACCTTGTAAATTACTTTATCAGCTTAAAATAAAACCAACAAAAAAAGATTACATGGCCGTTAAACCAACCTTACTTATCCTGGCTGCCGGTATGGCTACCCGGTACGGGAGCCTGAAACAAATTGATTCTTTTGGGCCAAACGGCGAAACCATTATCGATTACTCTCTTTACGATGCCATAAGAGCCGGTTTTGGTAAAGTTATTTTTGTCATTCGCCAATCCATCGCAGAAGAATTTAAAGCCGTGATGCAACATAAATTTACCGGGCAGATAGAAATTGATTTTGTTTCCCAGGAACTGGACAGCTTGCCGGCCGGTTTTAGCGTGCCCCCTAACCGGGTTAAGCCCTGGGGTACGGCCCACGCGGTATGGGTAGCCACCAGCAAAATAAAAGAACCGTTTGCTATTATTAACGGAGATGATTTTTATGGCCGGGAGTCATTTAAAATAATTGCCGACTTTCTGCAAAAAACAACTACCGAAGGGTGTTTGGCGGGTTATTGCCTGGCCAATACCATATCGGAGAACGGCCCCGTATCCCGGGGAATATGCGAAACCGATGCGGCCGGCTATTTAACCCGCATTACCGAACAAACGCATATCGAGCCAACCGAAACCGGTATTATGGCCTTACAGACAGATAAGAACGATATTATGTTGTCGCCAGATCAGATTGTTTCGATGAACCTGATGGGTTTCCCGGCTTCAATTTTATCTTATTTTGAAAATTATCTGCAACAATTCTTAGCCGCCGCAACCGACAACCCTAAAGCCGAGTTCTTCCTGCCCGGCGTAATAGATAAACTGGTGCAGGCCGGCACCATCCGGGTAAAAGTATTACCTACCCCGGAAAAATGGTTTGGCATTACATACCCGGCGGATAAACCAATAGCCGAGGCTGCTCTCCGCCAGTTAACAGCTTCCGGCATTTACCCGGCCCACTTAGAAAGCACTCCCTTAGCAGAAATTAAATAGGACGAACATGACCGAAGAAGTACAAAATGCATTACCCAGTATTATTTCCCAATTTGCCATTTTGGGCCGCGCCGGCACCATTACCCCACATGGCTCCGGGCATATTCATGATACCTATCACGTAAAAAATGCCTGCTCCGCGGAGCCCGATTATTTATTACAGCGCATTAACCACCAGGTATTTAAAAATATCCCGGCTCTGATGGAAAACATCCAGCTGGTAACCGAGCATTTACGCGCCCGGCTCCGGGATATTCCGGGCGCGCAGCCCGACCGGGAAGTGCTTACGCTGGTGCCAACCGTAGAGCAGCAATGGTTTTATCGCGACGAAGCCGGAAATTACTGGCGGGTGTATTATTTTTTAGAAGATACCAACAGTTACGACCTGGTACAGTTACCCCGGCAAGCTTACGAAGGCGGCAAAGCTTTCGGAAAATTCCAGGCCTTGCTGGCCGATTTGCCGGTAAACTTATTGCACGATACCATTCCGGATTTTCATAATGTAGTAAACCGGCTCCAACTTTTCCGGGAAGCCATACAAGCTAACCCCAAAGACCGGGTAAAGCAAGTAGCCGCCGAAATTGCCTTTGTAGAAGAGCGGGCCGAAACCATGAGTACCATCTATAAAATGGGCCAACAAGGCAAGCTTCCCCTCCGCATTACCCACAATGATACAAAGTTTAACAACGTACTCCTGGATAAATGGGATAAAGCCCTTTGCGTAATTGACCTGGACACCGTAATGCCGGGTTATGTGGCTTACGATTTCGGCGATGCCATTCGCACCACCGTTAATACCGCGCCGGAAGATGAACTGGACCTGCAAAAAATAAAAATTGATCTGGATTTGTTTACCGCTTTTGCGCAAGGCTTCCTGGCCGAAACCAGCACTGCTCTTACGCCGCAGGAACTAAATTCTTTGGCTCCCGGAGTATTGCTGTTGCCTTTTATTATGGGGCTTCGTTTCCTTACGGATTATATTGGCGGTGATACTTATTATAAAATCTATTTTGCGGCGCACAACCTGCAAAGAGCCAGAGCCCAGTTTCAGTTGGTGAAAGTACTGGAAGAGCATTATGACCACCTGACGAAAATTATTAAAGAAGTAGCCCAGGCTGCCTATCCGGTAGAAGCAGGCGCTAAAATATAAACCGCTTATGAAGCAACTTGTTGTTCCGTTTTCCCCTTATCTTTTCCGGGATAGTTCTCCGCAGGAGGCATCGGACTGCTTAGACCAGTTACCTAAAAACCAAATAGATACGGTGCCCTGGCCCAAATTTAACTATAAACCGGAAGTTAAATTTACCCTGGCGCACAGCAACAATTGCCTGTTCATCAAATTCTACGTGCAGGAGCAATCGGTGCGCACTGTATTCCGGAAAACCAACGACCCGGTTTACAAAGACAGTTGCGTCGAATTTTTTATTGCTTTTAACGATGAGCCGGCTTACTATAACCTGGAAGTGAATAGCTTGGGAACCTGCTTACTAGGGTTTGGTACCGGTAAAACCAACCGGAAATTAGCCGCGGTAACCTGCGTTGAAAAGATTAAACATGCGGCCTCACTTGCTATTCAGCGGACAGCAGATGGGAAACCCATAGTAAAATGGGAGTTGACGCTGCTGATTCCGGCAGAAGTTTTCTGTTTTCATCAGCTTACATCGTTTTACGGGCAAAATTGCCGGGTAAACTTTTATAAATGCGGCGACGATTCACCAACTCCGCATTTTCTGGCGTGGAATAAAATAGAAACCACCGAACCTGATTTTCATATGCCTGCTTATTTCGGAGCCATGCAATTTAGTTAAAGGCAGCTTAAGAAAGCTATTGTTTGCAGGGCAAGTACCCGGCAGGCTTACCGGCCCATCAGGCTGATCTATATATAATTAAGCCATTGCATAACATAAAATAAAGTTATCTTTAACCAGCGCTGCAAGCGTGTTACCCGGCAAGCTTAGGGACAAACAAAGCTGGAAAATATTAATCGGGAAAATAAAACAGTCATGAGCAATAACCGCCGAGAATTTTTAAAATTAACCGGGCTAGCCGGCATTGGCTTGGCCGGAGCCGGAATATTAAACAGCTGTGCCAGCAGTACTGCCGGAGTTAGTTCTAACCTGGATCAAACCAAGAAACAGGCCACCAGTTCGCACCGCCAACGCTTTAATATGAGTGGCTATGCAGCCCCCAAAATAGATACAGTCCGGATTGGTTTTATTGGTCTGGGCATGCGCGGCCCGGCTGCTGTTATCCGCATGAATTATATAGATGGGGTTGAAATAAAAGCTTTGTGTGACCTGCGGCCGGAAAAAGTAGCTGCCGCTCAGAAATCTTTGGCTAATTCCGGGCATCAGCCGGCTACTTACAGCGGCAAAGCCGATGCCTGGAAAGCTTTGTGCGAACGCGAAGATATTGATTTGGTGTACATTGCCACGCCCTGGCACCTGCATACGCCCATGGCTTTGTATGCCATGGAGCACGGCAAACATGTGGCGGTAGAAGTGCCGGCGGCCCGCACCCTGGAAGAATGCTGGCAATTGGTGGAAACATCGGAACGCACCCAAAAACATTGCATGATGCTGGAAAATTGTTGCTACGATTTTTTTGAAATGCTAACCCTGAACATGGCACGCCAAGGTTTCTTCGGCGACCTGGTGCACGGAGAAGGCGCCTACATTCATAACCTGGTAGATCTTAATTTTTCGAAAGAAGGCTACCAGGATATGTGGCGGTTAAAAGAAAACAGCCGGCACGGCAACTTGTATCCAACGCATGGTTTAGGCCCCATTTGCCAGATTATGAATATAAACCGCGGCGATCAGATGGATTACCTGGTTTCGGTTTCCAGCAATGACTTTACCATGGGCCCTAAAGCCCGGGAACTGGCCGCCCAGGATAGTTTCTACAACCAGTTTACCAATGTAAATTACCGGGGCAACATGAACACAACCACCATCCGGACCAAAAAAGGCCGCACCATCATGATTCAGCACGATGTATCTTCTATGCGCCCTTATTCCCGCATTCACCTGGTAAGTGGCACCAAAGGCGCAGCGCGTAAATGGCCCGGTCCGGCCCGGATTGCCACCAGTCACGAAGACTGGGTATCGGAAAAAGAATTTGCGGCCTTAGAAGAAAAATACACCCCGGAACTCACTTTAAAATTAGGCGAAATGGCCAAGAAAGTAGGCGGGCACGGTGGCATGGATTTTTTAATGGACTGGCGCCTGATCGACTGTCTGCGCAACGGCCTGCCTTTAGACCAGGATGTGTATGATGCGGCTCTGTGGAGTTCCATTGCCCCCTTAAGCGAATGGTCGGTAGCCAACCGGTCTAATTCCATCGATGTGCCGGACTTTACTATGGGCGCCTGGGAGAAAAACCGCCCCGTAGATATTTCGTTACGCGGCGGCGGTACTACCAAAGTAAAAGTATAAAGTAAGGCAAGGGGCAGAAAGCTGCGCCAGAAAAGCATAAATTTGAGTTAGATGCTAATTGCTAATTTTAGAAATGACGCTGATTATACCATCTATTATATACCTTCATCCCTATTAAAATTACTAATACTTCCTGATATAGATTTTGCGGTTTTCCAGTAGCGGCGTGGCAGTGCCACGCCGCTACAATGCACGATTATTTACCTTTTGGAGAAAAAGCAGGGATTTTCTAAAAGCGCACCTATCATGTAATAGCAGTATAATTAACAGCATAATATATAAAAGTAAGTTTATGCTATTTGGTATAAGTATTTGGCAAAAGAAAAGTCAAACTATCTCCTTGGGGTATTATAGGGGTGTAAATCGTTGTAAAAAAATTTTCAGCAACAAACATCCCCTTAATTCTTCAAAATGGAAATTCTCAATTTATTTTTAAGATCCTAAACAGGTTCGATGTCTGATTTCAGATTTTTTCTACAATTAGAGAATTCAACTTTATGAAATAACTTTGCTTACTGCCCGTTCTATTTCCTTACAAATAGTATCAAAGTCCGGCCGCTGCGCAATATTTTCATTCAGGCAGGCTTCTTTCAAATGATTAAAGGCTATTACAATTTCCTGGTTACTGTTTTGTGTATCCAGGTGATCTAACAAATCTTCCAGTAAATACCCAAAAGCTCTTACTTCCAATCGTTGCAGCAGAGTTGCCCGGTTCGTATTGGTTTTATCGTAAATTACGGCAGCACCAAAATCGCCTAAAAGCGGATTGGCTGCTTCGTTTATCAAAATATTATGTGGGTAAAAATCGCCGTGCATAACACCGCGGGCATGTAAGTGAGCGCCTACCGAAGCCATACCGGAAGCAATTGCCAAGAGGTGGTTCTGGCTAAAAGTAGTACCGGCCGGGTAATGATCGCGGGTGCAGGTTTCTAAGCTGGGCGTAATGCCTAAAATTTTATAAGCCGGCGGAATCAGCTCCAAAACCAAACCTTGTTTTTGGTCGGGGTGATCGCTTAATTTTCCCAGCACCGGTACCAGGTTGGGGTGCGCCCCGGCCGCTATACACGCCATCATTTCGTCGGCGGGCAAGCCGTCGCTGGTAACTTCACCTTTAAATATTTTTATTGCCACTGGTTTAGCCGCCTGGGCCGCTTCTTTTGTTCGCAAGTTTCCTTTGTAAATAATTCCCGAAGCACCTTGCCCCAACGGCTCCGCTATTTCCAGATCTGGCCAGGCAATTGCCGGCAGGTCAGAACTGATGGACGGTGGAACGCTAAACGGATTGCCGGCAATAGCCAGCCATGCTAAACGGGGCAAGGAAAACAGCCAGTCGGGGAACTCAGTTAGCTCGTTGGCCGCAATGCGCAGCAATTCCAGGCTGTGGCAAGCGGCTAATTCGGGGGGTAAAGTTTTTAGTTTATTACCGGCCAACATTAATTTCTGCATGTTTCGGCACTTACCAATAGATGCGGGCAGCTCCGTAAGTTGGTTGTTGGTAAGAATAAGCCAGCGTAATTTTGCGGGAAAGGCGTTTTCCGGAACAACGGAAATTTTGCAGGTTTTAAAACCGATCATTTCTAAATTAGGACAAGCCCCTAACACTGCCGGAAACTGCGTAAAATCATTATTCGAAAAAAAAGCGATTTTCAGGTTCTTTAAACGGGCAAAATCAGCGGGCAATTCGGTTAAATGGTTATTAGATAAATCCAGGTACTCCAGCGTGGAAGCCAGTTCAAATATCTCGCGCGGAAACGCTGTTAAATCAGCCGCTATTTCCAGTTTTTTAGTTCCGGCGAGTTGCCCGGATTGCAGTTGTTCTAATGTTTGCATAGGTGCTTATAGTAAGCTAAATTTGGTAAAGCGGCGCCCTTATTCTCTTTATTTTTAAGCTCAGAAAAATTAAAATCAGCTAAACCTAAAAATAACAACTTTGCTTTCCGCCATTATTTTCACAAAAATATGGAAGCCCGCTGTATTATTATCAAACCAGCTATTTTTAATATCCTGGCATAAGCCTTTTCTTACATATAGGTTTTACTTAAGAGCTTTTCGGTTCTTATGATAGTCAGATAAATTTCATAACTCCGTTTATCCATCTGAAAGTTTGTTCTAAAACCGGACAAAAACTTGTATCAAAACCGGGCGTTTCCAATAGCTTTTCATTTTTAATTTTATTGAAAACATTTATAAATCAACAACATACAAATCTGGCATTCTTATTATTATAATTTACAGGAGCAACAGATAAAGCTAAACTAAAACTAAAACCAAATAAATATTTGCCGGCACAGGCAACCGGTTTGGGTTCTTAAGTATCTATTCAGAAAAACACTTTTAATTAAATCTTATAAAATAAAACACTATGAAAAAATTATCATTTACCCTGCCTTTTATGTTTCTGCTCACCTTAACGTTTTCGGTTTTCGCCCAAAACGATCAGAAACCTTATTTAACTAAAACATTTCGATTAAACAGCAACGGCAACCTGGTTACTACTACTTCGGGCGGCAGCATTAAAGTTACCGGCACCAGCGGCAACGATGTAAAAGTAGTAATGTATGTACGGCCCAATAACTGGAAAAACCGAGATGATGCGCCATCGGCGGAAGCTTTAGAAAAATACCGGTTCGAGGTACGGCAGGAAGGCAACACGGTGTATGCCATAGCCGAACGCAAAGACCAAAAATGGGACAACAAAACCGCTTTAAACGTATCTTTTGAAATTGAAGTACCGGAAAAAATCGCCACTAAATTATCTACCAGCGGCGGCAGCATTAGCTTAGCCAATGTAAGCGGCCACCAACAAGCCAATACCAGCGGCGGCAGTTTAAACTTCCAGGATTTGCAGGGCGAAGTAGACGGGTCTACTTCGGGGGGTAGCATCACTGTTTCGCGGTTCAGCGGTAACTTAGATGCAACTACCAGCGGCGGTTCCATTAAATTAAACGAAGCTACGGGCGCCTTAAAGGTAAGCACTTCGGGCGGCAGCATCAGCTTAAATAAAGTATCCGGCGATATTTCGGCCCATACATCAGGCGGCAGCATCAACGCCGATATTGAAAAATTAGGCAAATTCTTAACCTTAGGCACCAGCGGCGGCAGTGTGCGGGCTACTATTCCGGCCAACCAAGGCTTAGACCTGGACTTAGCCGGCAACCGGGTAAAAACCACAGTTACTAACTTTACCGGCACGGCCAAAGACAACCGCGTAAAAGGCAGCATGAACGGCGGCGGCATTCCGGTAAAAATGAGCACCTCCGGCGGCACCACCGAGTTAAGTTACCGGATGTAAATTTTAGGTTAAAAGTTACAGGTTAAAAGTTAAAAAAGTTTTTCTACCAATAGAGTTCTCACAAAGCCTTAATCAGGAAAGAACTGGTTAAGGCTTTTTTACCATCATTAAGAGAAATATAGTTACATTCACATAAAAGAATACTAAGTAAAAGCACGCTCCCTATGATCCTTTTAAAAGACATTGATAAATACGTTTCCGCTGGTTTTTCCCGTACGTTTATTCTGCGCAACATTAAGCTGCAAGTGCAGGAAGGCGAATTTATTTCGATAATGGGCCCCTCGGGTTCCGGCAAATCTACTTTGCTCAATATTATCGGTATGCTGGAAGAGCCTTCGTCCGGCGAATATTATTTCCTGGATAAGCCGGTGCATAAAATAAAAGAAAAAGAGCGCACGCAATTACACAAAAGCTTTATTGGCTTTGTTTTCCAGAGTTATCATTTAATTGATGAATTAACCGTTTACGAAAATATCGAAACGCCCTTGCTGTACCAGGATGTGAAATCGTCGGAGCGCAAAGGTATGGTAGCCGATATCTTAGACCGGTTTAATATTGTCGGTAAAAAAGATTTGTTTCCGCACCAGTTGTCGGGCGGACAGCAGCAATTGGTAGGTATTGCCCGCGCGGTAGTAGCTTCGCCTAAACTAATACTGGCCGATGAGCCTACCGGTAATTTAAACTCCCGCCAAGGCGAAGAAATAATGGAGCTTTTTCAGCAACTGAACCAGGACGGCACCACCATTATTCAGGTAACACATTCCGAAAAAAATGCCACTTACGGCACTCGCATCGTTAATTTACTCGATGGCTCAATCGTGAAAGAATAAATAAATATCAGGCGGTGCGGCTGGATTTACGCCATTCGTAAAAACCCTGCACCGCCAGAAACACCAGAATCAGGTAAACACCGGCCGTTACATAAGCGCCTTTGGTAAAATATAACCATACGTACACTACGTCGGCCACAAACCAGATAATCCAGTTCTCAATTTTTTTGCGGGTAAGTAATATCTGGGCCACAACACTAAACGCTGCCAATGTAGAATCAACGGCCGGATAAGCGGCATCGGTAAATTTGCGGAAATACCAGGCCAGCAAAATACTGCAACCTACGCCGGCCAATATTACCCACATTGTTTGTATACGGCTAAGCCAGGTAACCGACAACTCCGTTTTGCCCTGGCCACCGCGTTTCCATTCGTACCAGCCATACAGGTTAGAGATCAGAAAAAAGACCTGCAACAGCATATCGGCGTATAGTTTTATCTGGTAGAAAAAAATAAAATACGCAGTTACGCTTACCAGGGCTACCGGCCAGGTCCAGACGTTCTGGCGCGCGGCCAACCAAATACAAAGCAGACAGGTAATAGCCCCAATCCATTCCGTTATCGACATAATTGTATTTTTAATTTTCTCCGGCCAGTAGGTTGTTTTGCCTTCCGGATAATATTATTTTTTAATTTTCTTTTTCCGTTTTATCTGGCTGCGGATTAGAATTCCGGATAAAAGCTGCTTCATTTTAAAAATCAAAGTTTAACTTGCCGGTATAATTAAGCTGATTTGTTTGTGCTTTTACCTGAAATTACACCCACCGACCTGAAAAACCGATTAACTGCCGGCGAAGATATACAATTGATTGATGTGCGCGAGCCGATAGAATACGAAATTTGTGCTTTACCCCATTCAGTTTTGCTCCCGCTCGGCGAAATAAATAAGCAAACCGTAGTTATAGCTACCGATAAACCGGTAGTGGTTATTTGCCACCATGGTTTCCGGAGCGCGCAGGCTATTCAGTTTCTACATCATCGGCACGGCTTTAGCAATCTCATTAACCTCAAAGGCGGTATCCACGCCTGGGCCTTACAAGTAGATCCTATCATGCCCACTTATTAATCCATGTTTTACCTTCGGCTGATATTTTAGGATGCTATTGTTTCTCTTTGGCGGTAGCTTTACAGAGATATTTTCAAACAACCTTTAAAAACTTATCATTCATAAAATGATTTTAATTGCGGATAGCGGTTCTACGAAAACAGATTGGCGGTTCTTATTACCAAACGGCGAAATTAAGGCAGCAGCTACCAGCGGCATCAATCCCAATTACCAAGATACAAATCAGATCCGGCAGGTTCTAAAAGAAAATTTGCTTCTGCAATTACCGGGTATTCAAGCCCAACAAATATACTTCTATGGCGCTGGCTGCAGCACGGAGGCTAAGTGCGGCCTGGTAGCAAATGCGTTGCATGCTATTTACCCCGAAGCCCAAATAGCGGTAATGAGCGACGTAGTAGCCGCCGCCCGGGGTACCTGCGGGCACGAGTTGGGTATTGCCTGTATACTGGGCACCGGTTCTAATTCCTGCCTGTTTGATGGGGAAAAAATTACGATGCAGATGCCTTGCCTGGGATTTACCCTGGGTAACGAAGGCAGCGGTAGCTACCTGGGTAAAAATCTAATCCGGCTATATCTGAACAATGAATTACCGGCCGATCTGCAGCAAGCTTTCCGGGAAAAATATCCGGAAACGCCGGCCGAAATATTGCAACGGGTATATACTGAAGCTTTCCCGAACCGCTATCTGGCTTCTTTTGCGCCCTTTTTATTTGCCCGACAACATCATTCCTGGGTGAGCAGTTTGGTAAAACAAAGCTTCAAAGATTTTTTCCGGTTTACCGTTTGCAAATACCCCGATTACGAAAAAATACCGGCCCACTTTGTCGGATCGATTGCTTTTTACTTTTCTGCTCTTCTAGAAGAGATGGCCGCTGAAATGCATATCCGCACAGGCCGCATCTTACAAAGCCCTATGGCAGGTTTAATCCGGTATCATCAGGAACAATTAAGTACTTAAGCCTTTTTAAAAATTTACGCATAAACGGTTGATAATACCGGTATGTACTGCGTTTTCGTTGGAGTCTTTTCGGGGTGATATAAAGGCCTCTGCGGCTGATATGTAGGCTTAAACGCACCTGATTGCCTGTAATCTTTAATTTTTCTTAATTTTCCCTGATTAAACCTGATAAAACTGCTATATTTTTTATAACTTAGCTCTATAACTAATACTTAGTAAAATAATGGCCCAATATAAGCTGCAAATTAACGGCCGGAGCTACACGGCCGACGTAGAACCCGATACCCCGCTTTTATGGGTCTTGCGCGATCATCTGGGATTGGTGGGTACCAAATACGGCTGCGGCATTGCCCAGTGCGGCGCTTGTACCGTGCACATCAATGGCGAAGCTACCCGCTCCTGTGTTTACCCGGTTTCGGCGGTTGCTTCTTCTAAAGTGGTCACCATCGAAGGCCTTTCGGAAAAAGGTAACCACCCGGTGCAGTTGGCCTGGGACGAAGTAGACGTAGCCCAATGCGGTTATTGCCAGGCTGGCCAGATCATGACCGCCGCCGCTTTCCTCAAAAAGAACCCGAAACCCACTGCGGCCGAAATAGATGCTACCATGTCGAATAACCTTTGCCGGTGTGGTACTTACCACCGCATCCGGGAAGCTGTAAAATTAGCCGCCACTAAACTTTCGTAAGTATGTCTACAACGCAAAAAAATACCAGCCGACGCGATTTCCTGAAACTGGCGGCCTTGGGCAGCGGAGGTTTGTTTTTAGGGTTTAACTGGATTGGTTCGGCCGAAGCCGCTCCTGCCCTGCTGAACGGCGCTGCGGCTGCCGGCGGCACCATCGACTTTAACAGCTATTTATCTATTGCCACCGATGGCCTGATTACCATTTATTCACCCAACCCGGAAATCGGACAGAATATTAAAACTTCTTTCCCGATGATTGTGGCGGAAGAATTAGATGCCGACTGGACGAAGATAAAAATTGTACAGGCCGTACTGGATAATAAAAAATACGAACGCCAGGTAACCGGCGGCAGCGGCGCGGTACCCCACTCCTGGAAAAGATTGCGCCAGGCCGGCGCTACTGCGCGCCATTTATTAAAAGAAGCCGCCGCCGCCAAATGGAAAGTACCGGCCAGCGAATTAACCACCAACAAAGCCGTGGTAACGCACGCAGCCAGCGGCCGGAAAGCTACCTACGGCGAATTAGCAGAGGCAGCCTCTAAAATACCGGTACCTACCGAGGTAAAACTAAAAGATCGGAAAGATTTTAAACTGATCGGGAAGGCGGTAAAGAACGTTGATAACAAAGATATTTTAACCGGCAAACCTTTATATGGCCTGGATTTTTACCGCGAAGGCATGTTGTTTGCCATGGTACAACGCCCCAAAGCTTTTGGCCTGAAGCTGAAATCGGTGGATGCCGCCGCCGTCAAAGCCATGCCGGGCATAGTGGACGTGGTAACGTTTAATAACAGCGTGGCCGTGGTGGGTAAATCTACCTGGCAGGTAAAAAAAGCCAAAGACGCGTTAAAAATTGAATACGAAAAAGATAAAGACCTGGAAAGCTCTTCGGACCACGATAAAATTTTTCAGGATTTATTAAACAGCGATAAAACAACCGTGCGGCGGAAAGACGGCGATGTGGAAGCAGCCTTTAAAAATGCGTCCAAGGTAGTTACCAGTGAATACCAATGTCCGTTTTTGCCTCACAATGCGCTGGAGCCCATGAACTTTTTTGCGCACGTGCGCGAAGACGGCGTAGAACTGGTAGGCCCTACCCAAACCCCGGACCGGGCACGCGGCGAAGCGGCCAAATTACTGGGCATATCGCCGGATAAAATTACCGTACAAATGACGCGTATGGGCGGGGCTTTCGGGCGCCGGCTTATGGCGGATTATGCTGTAGAAGCCGTGGAAGTTTCCCGGCTGGTAAAAGCACCGGTAAAAGTAATCTGGACCCGCGAAGACGACATGACCGGCGGAAATTACCGGCCGTCCGTACGTTACCGTTTCGAGGCCGCACTAGATGCCCAAGGCAACATGATCGGCTATAAACTGCGCGGTGCCGGTATTAACTCCGGTAATCCTACCCGCGAACATAATTTTCCATCCGGCGCCGTAGATCATTTGCTCATCGATTCTATCGAACACGAATCTCCGATTTCGACAGCTCCCTGGCGCGCGCCTATTACCAATTTCCTGGCGTTTGCCGAACAATCTTTCCTGGACGAAGTAGCTTTGGCAGCCGGTAAAGACCCGGTTCAGTTCCGGCTAGCCTTACTGGATAAAGCCAAAAAAGCACCGGTGGGCGATATCAAATACGACATCGACCGTATGAAAGGGGTAATTGAACTGGCAGCCGAGAAAGCGGGCTGGGGCAAGAAAAAAGGCATTTACCAGGGATTCAGCGTTTATTTTTCGCACGCTTCTTATGTGGCGCAGGTAGGCGAAGTAGTGATGCAAAAAGGCAAACCCGTACTGAAGAAAATATTTGCCGCCGGCGATTGTGGTATAGTGGTAAACTTAAGCGGTGCCCGCCAGCAAATGATGGGCGGCATTGTAGATGGTTTGGGTCACGCCATGTTTGGCAATTTAACCTTTAAGAACGGCGTGCCGGAACAAAACAACTTTAACGCTTACCGCCTGATCCGCCTGAACGAAGTACCGGAAATAGAAGTCCATTTCGTAGATAACGGCATCGACCCGACGGGTTTAGGAGAACCGGCCCTGCCGCCTACGGCCGGAGCGGTTGCCAATGCCATATTTAAGGCTTCGGGCAAACGCTTAAAAAACCAGCCGTTTATAGAGCAGGAACCTTTTAAAGGCCTCTCTTAGAGATTATTTTAAGATACAAAAAAGCCCTGACTAAGCTATATTAGTCAGGGCTTTTTTTGTATCGGCTGGCATTTGCTTATCCGTATATTTCGTTTAATAGACCGGCCAACCGGATGCCGCCCTGCAACAATAATTGTTGTACTGTATTAAAGTTTTCGTACGAATACCGGTAACTTAATTTATTATCGGCGGGCAGGTTATATACCTGCGGGCGATATACCATCATGCCGTAAGCCCAGTCTCTAACGGTATGCGCCTGCCATTCTTTTACCTGCGCTTTGCTTGGTTCGCCTACAAAAGAAGCCAATTCGGTATAACTTAAATCTTTCCCGTCGATCATGTCGCTGTCCCAAACGCGGTGCAGGTTAGAATTCTGGCCAAACCATTGCAGTTTCACAGCATTACCGCCGGTATCGTCTTTGCCGCCCACGTGCAATGGCTGGTGTAAGTCGCCTACTAAGTGCACCAGATATTTAAGATTTTCTTCTTCTTTTTCCGGCGACAGGTTGTGCGCCTTTAAGGCCGCAACAATTTCTTCAATCTTCATGAGCAAATCGCCGTGAGGGTTCTTCTGGGTTTCTTCGTACTTCATGCCGTCCGGAATGGTTACCCAATGCCAGTCGTGGGTATGGTTATAAGCCGCATCCGATTTTATATCATCCATCCAGTTAGAAACTTCAGCCAGGGAATTGTTGTGCAAAATCTGAATTACTTTTTTCTGGGCTTTTTTACTTAAATGCTCCTGAGCCACCAGTCCTACTACCCGGTGCCCGGTCTGCCCCCAAGCCATAGCCTGACTAATAAAGAGTGGCACTACTAAAAACAAACTTATAATCTTTTTCATGTTATTGTCTTATTCTTTATTAACTAACAAAACCAAGGGTTTGGTTTTATACCAGTAAAGATAAAAGTAAATTTTTCAAGAATAAAAGCAGTTTTTACCTGTTTACCGAAGCTTAATCTTTAAACTTATTTTACGCCGCTCTTTATTAAGAAAATGCTGGTTTAAAATGTTCTGTTTATATTTAGGATATTTATCTTAAATCACCCAAGATCATGCGTCATCTTCTTCGCTTTTTATTTTGCGGCTTATTTGTTTTTTATGGTCAGTTAGCCTTAGGCCAAACCAAAATAACGGCTAACCCCCAAACACTAACGCTTAACCACATTGCCGTACACGTAAATAACCTGGAAAAAAGTACGGTCTTTTACGAACAGGTTTTACAGCTTAAAAAAATTCCGGAGCCTTTTCATGATGGTTTACACACCTGGTTTAGTATTGGCGCCGCCGGACAATTGCACCTGATTCAGGGAGCAGAACAAACCACCAACCACAACAAAAACGCGCATTTATGTTTCAGCGTACCGTCTATCGAAAATTTTATTGCTAACCTGGAGCAGCACCAAATAGAATATACCAATTGGCCGGGCACCGCCAAAGCCCCCACCGTACGGGTAGATGGTGTGAAACAGATTTATTTTCAGGACCCCGACGGCAACTGGATAGAAATAAACAACGCCAGCCGTTAAAACCAGACTTGCAAATACATTTACCGGCAACCGAGCCAGCTTAGGTGCAAGCGCCGGCTTTACTTTAGCAAGCCAATATTTAATGATATATCTTAAACCTGATTTTAGAACTTATTATCTCTTAGCTCTATTTTCGTTAAAAGAAATAACTTTATTATGAAATTAATTTTGACTACACTTTATCTTCTTACCGCAGTAATAACCGCTTCTTTTGGTCAAATCCTGAAACCGGTACAATGGAATTTCTCTTCGAAGAAATTAGATGAAAAAACTTATGAGATTCACCTCACGGCCAGTATCGGCCCGGGCTGGCATATATATTCTCAATTTACCCCTAAGGGCGGCCCCGTTCCCACTACCGTTACTTTTAATAAAAATGCGGCTGTTTTATCTCTGGGCAAGCCGCAGGAAGTAGGCAAGCTGCAGCAGAAAATGGAAAAAGCTTTTAATATGGAAGTAAAATACTTTGCTGACAAAGTTGACTTTGTGCAAGTGGTAAAAGTAAAAACGCAAACTCCCCAGAGCTTTTCCGGCACCATTGAGTTTATGGTGTGCAACGAAAAGCAATGTTTGCCTCCTAAAGAAGAAGATTTTGCTTTAACGTTGAAGTAACACCATATAAGTAAGCGGAAAGTATTAAGTAATATTTAGTAAAGCCATCATGGCAGGATTACCCCCTGGTAAATAAATTGATTTACCATATAGTATTTAGTCCATCCAGATTTGCTGGTTTTTTTTGGCGCGGAAGTAACTTCCGCGCCAGGTTTGCTACTCAGCGATGACACGGAAGTAACTTCCGCGACCTAGTAAGATTTACCATATCGCATAACCATGAACTATGGACTATCGACTATGGACTAGTTTTAAAACGTTAATTCTTAACAATACGGGTTACCAGTTGTTGCCCGGCCGATCGGGCAGTTATCAGGTAAATGCCGGCCGAAAGCGTATGCAAATTCAACTCTACTTCGGCTGATTTGGTATCCAGGTTTACTTCGCTTGCCAGCAGTAACTTGCCGGTTAAATCCCGAACTTCTATCGTATAAGTAGCAGCGGCCAGATTACTTATTACCAAGGTTACCTTATTGCTGGTTGGATTGGGATAAGCCGCTAGCTGTTGGGCTATAATACCTGCTTTGTTGTTTACGGCAACTATTTTGCTGTATGTAAAATCACCATTAATATCTACTTGTTTCAAACGATAGTACGCAACTCCTTTCAACGGTGCTGCATCCAGCTGGCTGTAAGTATTTAACTGTAAACTATTGCCTGCTCCTTTTACTTTGCTTATACCGGAGAAGCTAACCCCATCCTGACTTCTCTCTACAACAAAATAATCGTTATTTATTTCAGTAGCAGTTTGCCATTTTAGGCTAACCTTAGTATTTTCTAAGGCAGCTGTAAAGCTTAACAGTTCAACGGGCAATGGTGTTATAGTTACTCCGGTGCGGAAAGCAATATTAGGGATTGGTGCTGTTGTGGAACCATAACTATCCGCATCAAAAAGATCTATCCAGCCATCATTATCAGTATCGTGGTAGCTGCTGCTTTTTACATCCAGGTAGTTTAGCACGCCATCATGATCATCATCTTCCATCCAATCCGGATGGCTATTCTTGTCAGTATCAATTGTGGTATAATAATCAGCAGCCACCGTGTTGACAGCATTACTTCTAAAGCTAGCGGCCAAGGCCATTAAATCATCATAACTTTGTCCATTTTCATTGGTATCAAATGCTTCTTCGTTATCAGTATAGCTATCGTCATCACTATCCTGATTCAGGTAATCCGGTAAGGCATTACCCACACTACTGGTTTTTAAAGGTACTAAAGCAATATTTCCAGCAGTAGCAAAGGCATCGTCAATACCATCTTTATTTGTATCTATACCTGATTTTACTAAAGGTGTGAATCCCTGAATGACTAATTTTTGCGCTTCTACATTATCCAAAATCCCATCATTGTCAGCATCAATATCCAGAAAGTTAGGTATGCCATCTCCATCCATATCTGATATACTTTGCAGTGTCACCACATTAGAACTACCCGGAATCCCATTTGTGCCTACAGCGCTGTTTAAACGGCCCGTATTCGCATTATAACTGATAGGGGCTGTGCCATTCGCCTGCTCCACGGCATCCGTAATACCATCGTCATCTGAATCCAGATCCAAAGCATTAATGATGCCGTCACCGTCCATATCCAGGCTGGCCACTACCCCTTTACTATTTAAAGGGCCAAAATTTGCGTCTTTGTAATTCGGAATACCATCATTGTCGGCATCGGCAAAAGGATTAATACCGTTAGACTCTAATGTATTCGGAATACCATCATTATCCGCATCCAGATCACTGGCATCTGTTATACCGTCTTGGTCAGAATCCAGCATAATCGGAATAGTAAAGGTAGCGGGCGTTCCGGCTACAGATCCCTCATTATCTTTTACGGTATATGCGAACGTCACAGCCGCTTCATTTCCGAAGGCAGGATCAAAAGTGAGCTGGTTATTCTGAATCCAAGCGTAGTCGGTATTAAGAACGGCAGCAACCCCATTCACATATAATATACCCTGCGCAGCAGTTGGAAGAGAAGTTATCCGAAAATACGCCAGGCTTCCCTCCTGGTCCGATCCGGTAAGGGCATCTAAACCGGTAGCACCCGCCGAACTTGATAGCACTTTGGAGTTGGTGATGTTATTGGCTACCGGTGCATTGTTGACCGGCGTAACATTGATGATATAGGTCTGCCCGGTAACAGTGCCGCCGGCCCCATCCGAAACCGAGAAGCCAAAGTTACCAGAAGTCGTTTCCGAACCGTTGTGGGTATATTTAATTTGGTTGTTGTTTAAATCGGTTTGGGTAAACGTTTTATTTAAGGCTAGAGCTTCACCTGCATCCACTATGCCGTTGTTATTAACATCATTAAATAAGGTTCCGTTCAGGGCAGCCGTGGTGATGGTGTAAGTATTGGTAGTTGCCGCATTATTCTGAAAAGACGCGCTGGTAAGAAGGCCGGTGGCACCTTCGTTTAAGGTTAAAGCGCAGTTATTAACCGCAATTGTAAGAACAGCCGAAGCCGCACCGGTACAGGAAGTGCTGGTCTCTTTTACGGTAAAAGAAGTATTTGCCGTAACCGTTACCCTAAAAACAACGGAGCCGGAGCCGCTGTAAGGCCCAACCGTAGTTTCGGGAGTAGTGCTGCCATTCCGGAATAACTGATAGCTGTAACCACTTCTTGGGCTGCTAACAGTAAGGTTAGTGGAGCCCCCGCCGCAGAAAGAAGTTTGCGGAGCTGTTATAATAGGCGCAACAGTAGTAATAACAGTTACACCGGAGGAGCCATTCATAACAACGTTGCTACAGCCGCCAGAACCAATGGCCTGTACAGCTAAAGTAGTACTATTGGATAAAACGGCGGATGTTAGGGTAATGGCACTACCGGTACCGGCTACAATCGCGCCGCTGGGCGTACTACCATTGTATATCTGGTAACTAATGCCAGCCTGGGAACCGGCTAACGTAAGGGTGGCCGCGCTGCCATTACAAATAGTTTGACTGGTTGTAGTTACGTTAAAAACCGTGGGAGGAGTACTTACTGTAATATTATACGTACTGTTGTTTACGGTTACGGTGCCGCATCCGCTGCCTACTTTAAATGCTTTTACCGATAACGTAGCATTAGCCGTTAATACAGCCGAAGTTAAGGTAATGGTGCCACCGGTACCCAGTACAGAAGAACCGCTAGTAGCAATACCATTATAAATCTGATAAACAATTCCGTTTTCAGAATTAGCTACCGATATAATAGCCGTACCGCTGCTACAAAAAGCACTGGCAGAAGTTAAAGAGGTAGTGGGTGTAGTCGTACTTGGCGGCAAACAGGATATAGTAACGGCGGTAGAGGGATCGCTTTCGCTGCAACCAGTAGCGGCATTAGCTGCAATAGTGGCCGTAACTTTTAAGCCGGCCGCAACATCAGAAGCAGTAATACCTGTAACTGACCAGTTACCTGCAGCGGTGATACTCACGCTCTTATTGAGCAAAGTACCATCAATGTATAACCGAATAGTACTGGAATTTGTTACCGTACCCGTAACACTACCGGAAATAGTAGTGGCCCCTTCGGTAATGGCATTAATTGTAATGCTGCTACCGCTTGGTTTAGCCGTAACATTAACAGTAGTTGAATTGGGGCTTACCGTTTCATTGGGGGCTGTAGCCGTAGCATAAAAAGCAGAACCACTGGTTAATTGATTAGCCGCAATGGTAGCTACCCAGTAACCGGCGGCACTCACCGTGGTTGTTCCAATAGCAGTGGTAACTCCGGTTTTATAAACATTAATAGTGGTGCCGGCAGCTTCGGTAGAGGTACCCGTAACTGAGGCAATGTAAGTAGATGTACAATATGTACCAGTAATAGTTGGAGCAGTAGAGGCAACACCACAATTAGAAGTGACAGTTACACCTGTTGAAGCCGCAGAAAGACCTTTATAGCCGGAAGCATAGGTGGCATCCGGCGTTTTAGCCTTCACAGTCACCACGTCATTTAGAGTAAATCCATATACAGTTAAATCAATAGTCCACACGCCACTGGCATTGGCCGTTGCTACCGATACATCACTTCCACTCGCATCAGTTTTTACCGATATACCATTTACGAATAGGTACACTAAGGCACTAGCTGTTGCAGTCCCGGTTAAAGTAGTGGTACTGGGGCATATATTGGAAGTGGTAATGGCGGGTGTAGCTGTAGTAGATGTTGTGTTTGGGGTAGAGGTTAAGGTATTGCCGGTTATATAATATTGCTGAGAGTGCGGCGATTCGCAGCCATTAACAGTTGCCGCTGCAAAAAGGGTAACATAACTGGAGGCATTGTTGCAGTTATAACTAAAGGCAAACTGATTACAGCTAGTAGATGGGGTAAACCGGTAAGTATAAGGACTGGTTGTACTAACTGAAGTAATGGTTCCAGGTAAATAAGTGCCATCCCGATAAATCTCTAAAGTGCTGGTAGTTAAACCGGCGTAGGTGGAAGTAATAAGTAACGTTTTAGATCCGCTTTCCAACACAATACTGGAAGGTGCCTGCGTGGTACAAGTACCCGATTGCAAGCTAGCTACAGTAACTGCATTTGATGCGGCCGAAAGTACCGCCGCACAGGTACCCGTACTCGGGTAATAAATTTTTGCTGTAATAATATCTCCGGCGGTCAGGGTTGTTCCGGAGGGCAGTGGAAAAGTCCAGGTGCCATCGCTGGCTACGGTTACGGCTGTGGTAGCCACTATTTCGGCTGGCGTGGCAGTAGCAGAAGTGGCTCTATAGATTTTTACAGTACCTCCTATTTCCGTAGAGGTTCCGGTAAAAGAAGTAGCATTTACCCGGATAGGGGGATTGTTCAGTACCGGCGTTTTGGGAGTTCCCGAGCAAAATTCCCCGTTTTGTATTTGGGTTAATGTAGTAGGCGGAAAGCTGTTAATAACATTGCGCCAGATTACCTTCGGATCATTGCCGTATAAGCGGTCGTCTACGCCACCTACGTCCGATGCCGTGCCGGATATTCCGCTCTGCGCACTGGTAATGGTAGTTCCGGATATCCGCAAGGGCGTGGCGGCGGTAATAGCACCATTGAAAGCAGAAAGCGGAATATAGTAATCGTAAAAATAGTCGGCATCTCCTCCGTTGGTAGTTAAGGCAACGCTTCTCTGAGAATATTGGTTAACATTTCCGGTAAAACGGGTTACTTGGGATACGGCACCATTCACCGGGCGATGATCAATTAATTGAACAGTAAAGTTGGTAGCCAGCAATAGCTCAAATTCAAAGCCAGGGTTAGCAACCGCGTAACCAGTAGGATTGGCAGGATTGTTAGGCGTAGCAAAAGAATTATCTGTATCTAAAAAAATACTGAAACCTTTCGAAGCAGTCGAAGTTCCGCCTACCCGGATGCGGCATAAGATGTTCGTTCCATCAAAATACATAGACCAGGGCGGTGACGCCAAATCGGTATGGCCGCCGCTTGCTCCGGTTACAATATCGCCCAAAGGCTCGGTGCCAAATAGCGGTAGGAGCCGGTAAGGAATTTCGCTCACCGTACTACCCATATCACTCCCTACAAAGCCGGCCGTAGTTTTAGAAACATACCCGTCCCCGTTCGGGTCGAGTGCTTGCGGTGCAGGTGCAGTAGATTTTTGAAAAATCAGACCTGGGGTTTGGGCTGAACCTGAAAGAGGCGCGAGCGCATAAAATAATAAAGCCAGAACCAGGTAACAAGCGGAAGATATACCAGCTTTCTTTTTTCTAAATACAAAACTATTTGCTGCTAGCGGGTTGTAGAGAAAGGATAAAAATTGTTTCATTAAAGTAACTGGTCTGATCTAAATTTAAAATAACTAAGCACTTGTGTTATGCTCAGATTAAATCCGTACCAAAATTACTTTTTGTATTATGCGGGCACAATCGGACAAATATCCGATATCTTATATTTTATATTTTTTACAAAAAACGTTCCTAACACCTAGCTTCTTTTATATAAAAAGCAATTATTACAATCATCTAGGGGTTATTATTAGCTAAGTTATAATTTTAATAATTATATTATAATTGTACTTAAACCATATATTATCTGATTATCTTGAGGTTTTTAAATACTTTGCTACAGCTTCGGCTTTGCTGTTAACCTCTAATTTGGTGTAAATATGCTCTACGTGCGTGCGGACGGTACTCATGCTGATATTCATTTCCTGGGCAACTTCTTTGTAAGAAAGCCCTCTTACCAAGGCACCTAATATTTCGTTTTCGCGGGCGGTCAGATCAACTTTAGAAAGCTGGGCAATATTATTTTGCCGGAAAACCATAAATAACTGGGATGCTACCTGAGGCGTAATAGGAGCCCCACCGTTAAAAGTTTCTATTATGGCAAGTTCAATTTCTGCGGCGGGCGTAGTTTTCAGAATATAACCGCTGGCGCCCTTAGCAATGGCTTCAAACAAGTTTTCATTATCGCTGAAAACCGTACACATTAAAATTTTAATGTACGGAAAAGATTGTTTAACCAGTTCTAATCCCTCAATGCCGCTGAAATAGCCCAGATTAATGTCCATCAACAATATGTCGGGCTGATGTTTTTTACACAGCTTTATTATTTCTTCTTTTTCGAAGGTAAAGAAAACTACCTCTATTTGTCCGGTTACGCGAAAATATTGCCGGAGCGATTCGATAAAGATATTATTGTCTTCTACTATCCCTAGCTTTATTCTTCCTTGCATAAGCTTTTAATAATAGTTTAAAGGTAATTCTTTTTCGACCTCAAATTCAAAGTGAAACGCTGTCCCGGCGTCATCACTTCGAATATCTATCTCTCCCCCACAGTTTCGGACCCGTTTTTTTAATTTAAATAAACCATTGCCCGCATCAACCTCATCCGGAACAAATCCTTTGCCATCATCCCGGATGTTTAAAATTAATTTTTGTTGATTTAACCTGAAAGTTACCCAGATGTTTTTACATCGGGCATGTTTTACTGCATTATCAATACATTCTTTAATCAGCAGGTATACATTTTTGCGCAATTGCAGGTCCAAAGGTAGCATTTTTACCTCTTCCGAAATATGGAAATGCAGTTCGATATTTTTCCCCAGCACTGCATCGGTAGCAAACTGATAAGCTTTCTGCCACATAATTGCCGACTTAGGATTCGGCGCATGAATCATCCAAACTATGTCTTGCACCTCGTTTACCATTTGGCGGGCCGTTTTGCCAATCTGTTTCAGGATGGATGTTACGCCATGGCCGTTTTGCTGCTCGTTATATTTTAAACCGATATCGCTGTAAACCGAAATACCGGTGAGCGTAGCGCCCATTTCGTCTTGCAGTTCTCTGGTTACTTTAGCTTTAATTTGTTCCAGCTTTTCCCTTAATTTTTCGTTCTCCTGCATCTGCCGGAGTAGCTTTTGCTGGCCTGCTATCCGGTCTTGTTCGGCCAGTAAAGTTTTGTAAGCAAGGCCGGCCGTAAAGCACAACACTTCTAGCAGCACGCCGGCTTCGGTTATAATTAGAGAATATTTAAAATTTGGCAGTATCCCGTACACCCGCAAAGCGGCGGCTAACAAGCTTAGCAAAGCACCAACTAAATACGCCGTACCGCCCCATACAACATAATTTACCAGCCGGTTTCTTTTGCGAAACATTTGCCCGATGAGGATGATGCTAACAATACCCAACAAACCAGAAAAAGCATACTGAATAGAAACCGGCAGTAAAACCTGGTAAAAAACCAAGCTGATAACATTAAAGAAAATAAAAATTAAGATAAACTGCTGTGTATGCTGCGCCAAGCGGTGTATGGCGGGATAGTTTTCTTTGGTATTGATAAAAGCTTGCGCAAACTTTAAATAAGCCAGATGTATAATGTTGGCCAGTATATAATTAAGACCATTGTGCGGAAAAGGATAAGCACCGTATTCCCATCCCATTTTATATAACATAATGGTTTTGTAAAGAAAATAGAGAATAGCCGCTAGCAGATAGGCTATATAAAAGAAGTATTCTTTACGCTGAGGGTTGTTATATAAATTTATAACAACATTAAGTAGTTGGGTAATGAGTACTCCCTGAAAAAAGCATTGGAAAGTAAAATCCAAAAGATTATTTTCAATGGGCATGGGTAATTAAATAGATAAGGACTGAAGAAGCCGAAAATTAACAGGAAAGATTTATACCATTTTTTTATTATCCGGCAACCGGGCAAGACTCATTTCTTTCCTTGGTTTCCGGAGTGGTTTTCAGAGCTAGTTTGGGCAGAATAAGGGAAAAGGAACTGCCTTTGCCTTCCTGGCTTTCTACTTCAATCTGGCCTTGCAGGCTATTCATTAATTCTTTGCAAAGCATTAATCCTAGCCCCGTACCTCTTTCTTTAGAAGTGCCTAACGTAGTGAAACGCTGATCGGAAAAAAGTTTCGGCAGGAATTTATCCGGGATGCCAAGCCCGTTATCGCTCACAGTCAGAATAATAATTTGGGGCTGTTCTTTTACATGCAAACGCACTTGTCCTCCGTGGGGCGTAAATTTAATGGCATTGGCCAGTAAGTTGCGGATTACTATATTTAACCTTTCTTTGTCGGTCAGAATAATGGTATCATCCGGCACCTCGTTTATAACCCGTATGTTTTTTTCTTGAGCGCGGGCAACCGTCAGGTCTACGTTTTCTTCGGCCAGGAAATACAAATCGGTAAGCTCCATTTTTAATTTATCGCCGGTGAGTTGCGCTTTAGACCAAGCCAACAGGTTATTAATCATGTTGGTAATAATATCAATGTCCCGGCCAAATAAATCAAAAATAGGTTTTGTTTCTGCCGATACTAAGTTTCTTACCTGCATTAAATTAATAAAAGCCGACATCGAAACAAAAGGGCTTCTCAGGTCGTGCGAGATAATAGAAAATATTTTATTTTTAAAAACATTATCCTTTTCTAATTGCGCATTCTGGCTTTTCAGGATAAGGGTTTGAGAAGAAATTTCTTCTTTCTGGCGCTTGATTTCTTTATTTTGGATTTGCATCCGTACGTTGGCTTCCTGTAACTTTAAATTAGTATATTTTAAATGTTGTCGGTTTGTATACAGCACCACCAGTAATACCAGCATAATAATTAATAAGCCTAAGCCAAATACCATTTTCATTTGCTGGTGCCGGAATACAATGTCTTGCTTGTCTTTCTCCGCTTTTAAAGTTTTATTTTCCAAATCCTTTTTATGCATTTGGTACTTGAGCGTTACCTCCGCCGCTATTTTTTTCTGGCTCTCTGGCTTTAGCTTTTCTGTGTGCTCCTGGTACAAAGCCAGATATTTATAAGCCTGTTCGTAATCTTTCCTTGTTGCATATAGTTTGTGTAGCAATTTAGCAGTGGAAGCAATCCATTTACTAGCTCCGGTTTTAACTGCTATGTCGTAGCTCATTTCCGCATATTTTAACGCTTCTTCGTTCTCACCCATTAATTCGTAAAGCGTAGCAATGCTGGCGAAGTTGGTTATTTTACTTATTTCATTATGGATTTCATTGTTAATGCTTATAGCTTTAAATAAATACGGCAGGCCTTTTTCGGGTTGCGGTAAATGAGTATACACATTGCCAATGTTGTGTAAACTAATGCCCCACATCCGCTTATCATTTGTTTTTTCTTGCAACTTAGCGGCTTTTTTAAATAATTCCAGGGCCTTCTTGTACAAACCTTTATCTTCGTAAACGTTACCTAAGTTGTTATAAACTCTACTAATAACTAGCGTATCATTAGCTTTAATAGCGTACTGCAATGAGTTCTGATAACGCTGAATAGCCCGGGCGGGATCGTTTAGCTTGCGGTGTATCACCCCCAGGTTTAAATAGGACTGCGCAATAACTGTCATTTCGCCGGTCTGTTCGCCCAGTTCTAACGCCTCGTAATAGTATTTCATAGCTTGGTCATATTCCCCATCCATCATGTGAGAATATCCTACTAAATTTAAAGCTTGCGCTTTGCCGGCTAAAAAATTAATTTTTGTGGCTAATTTTTCGGCCATCAAGGCCTGTTCGCGGCCTTTTTTCGCATTTGTCAGGAAATAAAAGTTACTTAAATCGCAGATAATCTTAACCCGGGCAGAATCTGTTTTAGCGTTGTTCAATTGGTTTTTTAAACTTTCTTCCAAGTTATCCTGAGCCTGCAGCAGGCCAGGCAAGAGCAACAGCAGAAATAAAATTATTCTCATATAATCTTATTAAGGGAAAATATAGTCGACCAGGTAAGCACTGCGATTTCAAATCATGCCAAAGATAGTATAAGTACCTTAAATACCAGTTGTTAACAAAAAAAATAATATAATTTTATAAACTTAATCTTAATTCAAAATAAAGCAACTGGTAAAACTTATCTATATTTAAACAATAAATATTTGCACTTTTCTTCTATAAAAAATTAAATCAAATCAAATACATTAACTATTTCGTATTTTAATTTTAACTTTCTAAAAGCGATATCATGGATCCAATGAAAATAATTTCGGTTTTGGCAATTCCGGCCGCAGTAGTGGTTTTGGGATTACGAATTACGCGTTTGGTGCTGAATAAAGATAAAAAATCGGTTACAAGCTAAATGCCGGGTTTTTCTTGCTGTGCTGTAGAAGCGTACTTCACTAAAAAGTCTATTAATAAGCAATGCCTATAGGCGACACAGCAGAAAACCAGAAGCAAGCTCAAATTTAACAAAGAGCCTGTAACCTTTAAATTATCCAAAATAAAAAATCCCTGCTGCACGGCAGGGATTTTGGTTTGAAATCAGGAATAAAAATTAAGTCACTATTTCGCCGTACAGGTCAAAATCAGTAGATTCGGTAATGCGCACATTGGCAAAATCGCCGATTCGAACGTAAGCGTTGTTAGCGGGCACCAGCACTTCGTTGTCTACTTCCGGCGAATCGTATTGGGTGCGGCCTACGTAATAGCCACTCTCTTTGCGGTCGAATAAAACTTTGTAGGTTTGCCCCACGCGGGCTTCGTTTAGTTCCAGCGAAATGCCTTGCTGCAATTCCATAATGGCATCGGCCCGTTCTTGTTTTACTTCGTCGGGTACGTCGTCGATTAAGGTATACGCATGGGTGCTTTCTTCGTGCGAATAAGTAAAAATGCCCAAACGATCGAAACGCGTCTCTTCCACAAATTGGTACAGGTCTTCAAAATCCTGCTGGGTTTCGCCGGGGTGACCGGCAATTAACGTGGTGCGCAAGGCAATATCGGGCACCCGCTGCCGGATGGTATCTACCAGCTCGATGGTACGCCGGCGACTGATACCGCGGCGCATGGTTTTGAGCATGTTATCCGACACGTGCTGCAAAGGCATATCCAGGTATTTACAGATATTTTCGCGCTCGGCCATTACATCTAGTGCTTCCAGCGGAAACTGCGAAGGGTAAGCATACTGCATCCGGATCCATTCGATGCCGTTTACATCGGATAAACGCCGCAGTAAATCGGCCAGTTTGCGTTCGCCGTATTTCTCCAGCCCATAATACGTCAAATCCTGCGCAATTAAAATCAGCTCTTTGGTACCCATACCGGCCAATCGCGTAGCTTCTTTTACTAAATCTTCCAAGGAGCGGTCTACGTGTTTGCCCCGCATCAGCGGAATGGCACAAAAAGAACACGGCCGGTTACAGCCTTCGGCAATTTTAAAATAAGCGTAATGCCGGGGCGTGGTTAACAGCCGCTCGCCCACCAGTTCGTGTTTGTAATCGGCTTCTAAGGTTTTAAGCAGTTGCGGTAATTCCAGGGTACCAAAAAAAGCATCTACCTGCGGTATTTCGGTTTCCAAAGAATCTTTGTAGCGCTGCGAAAGACAACCCGTTACGTATAATTTATCAATATTACCTGCTTCTTTTTCGTCGGCGTATTGCAGAATGGTATCAATAGATTCCTGCTTGGCATTATCAATAAAGCCGCAGGTATTAATAATAATGATGTTGGAATCAGCTTTCTCCGATTCGTGCGCCACCGCAATGTTATTTCCCCGCAATTGCCCCATCAATACTTCCGAATCGACAAGGTTTTTAGAACAACCCAAGGTAATAACGTTTACTTTATCTTTTTTTAAACTTCTAACTTTCACTCTTTTTCTACTATTGGTACGGCAAAGTATAAATCCTAAACCATCTCTTATTCAGAATGGTTCGTTTCGCTTTGCAACTGCAAAAGTACAACTTGTTTCGTTATGGCGGTAGTTAATTGAATTATCTGTATCAAGATTCACCTGCTTCCTTTATGAACAAAACAGGTGGCATAGCAAAAGCCGTTATGAAGTAGCGTTATCAACCATTTGGTATAGCAGGGAGCGTAGCCCTTTGTTTTAATTATTTACCTTGATGGTGGGTTACATTGCGCTAAAGTGAATTTTACTCCAACTAACTATCGATTAATTTGCTGACAATTATTTCACAGATTTCGTGGGTGCGCAAGGCATCACGGGAAGAGATTTTAGGAAGATGCGCCGGATTATGCAGAGCCTGCAGAAAATCATCTATTAAACTATCAAAACCGCGCTTGTGCAGCGTCGATTCCCAATCGCTGCCACCCAGGCGCGTACTATTACGGGCCTGCTGAATTTCCAGATCCGCTACGTTGTAGGCCACTCTTTTTTCGGTGGCATTCATCACTTCTACTTTTTCTTCGGTAGTACCCGTATCACGATTCATAATACCAATAGCAATGGCCTGGCTATTTACCAACTGTACAACTAGGTGGTGCAACAAATCGCCATTTCTTTTGCCGTGAACCACAATATCTTCGATGGGGTACGGAAATAAATACCGTAGCGTATCTACCACATGAATAAAATCTTCTACCACAAACCGGCGTACGTTATCCGGCAAAGCTTGCCGGTTCTTCTGCATTACAATTAGGGTGGGATTGGGGAGTTCTTTTAATTTTTGATAAACGGGTGCGTACCGGCGGTTGAAGCCTACGAACAACAACAAGTTGTTTTTTTCGGCTAAATCTACGAGGCGGGCGGAGGCGGCGTAATGCATGGTAATGGGTTTATCTACGTACACATGAATGCCGCGCTGTAATAACGCTTCTACGATTTCATAATGAGCATCGGTGGCCGTGTGTACCATCGCGCCGGTAATGCCGCTATTCAGAAAGGCATCAAGCGTAGGGTGCAGGTTCGTAAAACGATATTGTTGCCCCAAGTGAGCTAACTTTGTGGCATTACCGGAGTAAAGGTGCACTTCTACATCGGCCCGGCCACTGATAACCGGCAAATACGCTTTCTGCGCAATATCACCCAAGCCTACTACTCCTACTTTTAACATACACTTATTTTTATTCGGTTATTTATTTGGGCCGAAGCTGTTTTTCCTTCGGTTATCCAGGGCAAATAAACCAGCAATATACTTTTCTTACAACTCTTATCAGCCCCGAAACCATTCTTAAGCAGTAATTTTTGCATTGATAAGCCGTTTAAATTCCAAACTCTTTTGTCCAAAATTAATTAATAGCCCGATTTCTAAACGGTAGGCTTCTAAATAATTGATAGCCTGCGCCAGATGCACATCTTCCAGTTTCACCAATGCTTTTAATTCTATGGCAATTACCGATTCTACTAAAAAGTCTACCCGTCGGGTGCCTATTTGTTCTTCTTTGTAAAAAATAGGCATTTCAAACTCCCGGCTAAATATCAATCCATTTAAAGTCATTTCTTTGGCCAAGGC